>ENA-ORUW01000034-ORUW01000034.1-human-gut-metagenome-genome-assembly--contig:-NODE-34-length-186634-cov-15.444509_pt1 | contig 186634 bp, 159 predicted proteins | sample MGYA00242088_ERZ509227 | MGnify/ENA primary metagenome ERZ509227 (study PRJEB26280, sample SAMEA2338816) | human gut metagenome | biome: human gut; feature: human-associated habitat; material... | reverse complement strand
AGAGCACACGGTTCATACCCGTGGTGTCGCTGGTTCAAATCCAGTTTCCGCTACTAATAAAAACTCCAAGATATTTTCTTGGAGTTTTTATTATATTCTTTTCTTTTTTCATCTGTTGTTATCCCCCTCACTCCTCTGCTTTTTCTCACTTTTGAACATAAGTCTGCCCCCTCCTGCTCTGACAATATTAAATGATCATACAAAAGCAGAGCATACACTCGCATATGCCCTGCTTTTGCATTACTGACTTTTTACTTAAAATATTTTACTCCGGATTCAAAAATCTTAAGATCCTGCTCTCCATAAATATTAATCGCAACAGAATTACCCCTTCTTTCAGAGTGAGCCATTTTTCCAAGCACTCGACCGTCCGGACTTGTGATTCCTTCAATCGCGTGATAAGATCCATTGACATTCCATTCTTCATCCATCGTAATATGTCCTTCAGGACTACAATATTGTGTCGCCACCTGACCATTTGCAAACAACTTGTCAATCCATTCTTCACTCGCAACAAATCGTCCTTCTCCATGAGATGCAGGATTTGTATATACGCCTCCGAGTTTTGCCTCTGCAAGCCATGGAGATTTATTTGTAACCACTTTTGTATAAACCATCTTCGATATATGGCGTCCTATTGTGTTATACGTCAAAGTCGGAGAATCATCGGTCTGTCCGACGATCTGTCCATATGGAACGAGTCCGAGCTTGATCAAAGCCTGAAAACCATTGCATACGCCTAATGCAAGTCCGTCACGTTCATTCAGCAATTTATCTACCGCTTCTTTAATCTTTGCGTTTCTAAACGCTGTTGCAAAGAACTTTGCCGATCCATCAGGTTCATCTCCCGCACTAAATCCACCGGGGAACATAATAATCTGCGCTTTAGAAATCGCTTTTTCAAACTCTTCCACCGAAGAACGGATGTCTTCTGCATCTAAGTTTCTAAACACCTTCGTAATCACATTTGCACCGGCTCTCTCAAAAGCCCTCGCACTGTCATACTCACAGTTTGTACCCGGGAATACCGGAATAAACACCGTAGGCTGTCCGATCTTATGGCTGCACACATGCACGGTTGAAGCATCGTATAACTTTTCCTCTACCGGTATATCCGAACTTTCCGCTGATTTTGTTGCAAATACTTTTTCAAGCGGTTTTGTCCATGCATCCAGCGCATCATCCATACCGATCTTCACATCGCCATATGCGAACGCCTTTTCATTTGTCACTTCACCGATCAAAGTATATTCTCCCACAAGCTCTTCAAACGCGTCTGCTTTAACCTCTGCGACGATATCGCCAAATGCAGGAGCAAAAATCGCATCTTTATCCAAACTGCTTTCAAGACATACACCCATTTGATTTCCGAATGCCATTTTGCTGACTGCCGAAACAACACCATGTCTGTCAAGCGCATAAGCCGAAACAACTCTTCCGTTTCTGATATCTTCTGTAAACTTGCTATACTGTTCCATAATCCGGCTATAAACAGGAAGGTCATACTCATCACGAGCCGCTTTCAGCCACACAAGCTTATTTCCTGCCTCTTTCAATTCCGGCGTAATAATTTCTTTTTCTACTGCCATGTCTACAGCGAACGAAACCAAAGTCGGCGGAACATCTATATCCTGAAATGTTCCGGACATACTGTCTTTTCCTCCGATCGACGGAAGTCCGAATCCGATCTGTGCCGCATAAGCTCCAAGAAGCGCTGCAAAAGGCTGGCTCCAACGTTTTGGATCTTCTGACATTCTTCTGAAATATTCCTGAAACGTAAATCTGATCTTACTGTAATCTCCACCTGCCGCAACTATCTTGGCAACCGATTCAACAACCGCGTAAGCTGCGCCATGATACGGACTCCAACTTGAAAGATACGGGTCAAATCCATAACTCATCATAGACACACTGTCAGTTGTTCCGTTTTGCACCGGAACCTTTGCTACCATGGCCTGTGTCTCTGTCATCTGATATTTTCCGCCGTGAGGCATAAACACCGAGCCTGCGCCGATTGAACCGTCAAACATCTCAACAAGTCCTTTCTGAGAGCAGACGTTCAAATCGCTTAATACATCCAGCCATTTTTCCTTCACATTACTTACTGCTGTTTTAACAAATAAGCTTTCTTCTTGACGAGGTATTTCCACTTCTACCGCCGTTTCCTGATGCGCTCCATTCGTATCCAAAAACGCTCGGGAAAGATTGACAATCTCTTTTCCTCTCCATACAAGAACAAGTCTTGGCTCTTCTGTAACAACCGCCACTTCCGTCGCTTCCAGATTCTCTTCTTTCGCATAGGACATAAACTTCTCTACATCTTTCGGATCTACAACAACAGCCATTCTTTCCTGGGATTCCGAAATTGCAATTTCTGTTCCGTCGAGACCTGCATATTTCTTCGGCACTTTATCAAGTTCAACCCGGAGACCATCTGCCAGTTCGCCGATTGCCACAGACACTCCTCCCGCACCGAAATCGTTGCATTTTTTAATGAGGCAGCTTACCTCTTCACGACGGAATAATCTTTGAATCTTTCGCTCTGTAGGCGGGTTTCCTTTCTGAACTTCCGCACCGCATGTTTCGATCGACTCTTCTGTATGCACTTTAGATGAACCGGTCGCACCGCCACAGCCGTCACGTCCTGTACGTCCGCCAAGCAAAATAATAATATCGCCCGGATCAGAATTCTCCCGAATTACCGCCCTTCTCGGAGCCGCTCCCAATACCGCTCCTATTTCCATTCTTTTTGCAACATAATCAGGATGATAAATCTCTTTTACAAGACCTGTAGCCAATCCTATCTGGTTTCCGTAAGAACTGTAGCCTGAAGCCGCTCCCCTAACAAGTTTTTTCTGCGGAAGCTTTCCTTTTAATGTTTCTTCTACAGATACCGTCGGATCTGCAGCTCCTGTCACTCTCATTGCCTGATATACATATGTACGACCTGACAGCGGATCTCGAATCGCACCGCCAAGACATGTAGCCGCGCCGCCAAACGGTTCGATTTCCGTCGGATGATTATGCGTTTCATTTTTAAAGTTGATCAGCCACTCTTCTTCTACGCCGTCCACTTTGATCGGAACCACAATACTGCATGCATTGATTTCATCTGATTTTTCCTGATCCTGAAGTTTTCCTTCTTTTTTCAATCTGCGCATTGCCATCAACGCCAGATCCATCAGGCAGACAAACTTGTCCTCTCTGCCAGCGAAAATCTCACTATGATCTTTCAGATATGCTTTATATGTATCCTCAATCGGTTTCTTATAAAAACCTTCATTAAAAGATACTTCCTTCAACTCTGTCGAAAATGTTGTATGACGGCAATGATCGGACCAGTATGTATCAAGAACTCGGATCTCCGTCATCGTCGGATCTCTATGCTCTTCATCTTTATAATAATTGCGAATATGAAGAAAATCTTTAAAAGTCATTGCCAGACCCAATGAACTATAAAGCTTTTCTAGTTCGTCTTCCTTCATTTCTTTGAATCCTTCAAATACGATCACATCTTCCGGATCATCAAAAACCGTCACAAGTGTTTCTGGTTTTTCTTCTCCGGCTTCTCTTGAATCAACCGGATTGATACAATGATTCTTTATTGCCGCAAATTCTTCTTCCGAAATCGTACCTTCGATCACATACGTCGTTGCCGTATGGATCACCGGCGTTTCATCCTCTTTAATAAATCTTACACACTGTTCTGCCGAATCAGCTCTTTGATCAAACTGTCCCGGAAGATACTCTACCGAAAAGCTGTGATCCGCATCAGACATATCAAATGTCTCTTTATAAAGAATATCTACAGGCGGTTCTGCAAATACCCCCTGACATGCCTTTTCAAAAGTTTCATCTGAAATATTTTCCACATCATATCGAATCAGCACACGCACTCCCGTCACATCTGTAATACCGAGATAATGGCGGATTTCATGACCCAGCTCCTTCGCAGCAACAGCAAACTCCGGCTTCTTCTCTACAAATACACGTTTCACATTACTCATATGTTGTCTCCTCCATTTTTAACTGAAAACCTCTGTTTGTATCGTACCACACTTCACATCATTAGTATAATTAATATAACTAAACTTTCTAATAAGCAATACTAATCATTTTTCTTTTTCCCTGTTTTTTCTTTTACTTTTCGACTGTTTTCTCTCCATCTCATATAAAGACTTAACAGAAAAAGTATTACAAGAATCCCGGCAAATAGGCTTCCGATTCTGAATGCCATATCATAAAAAAGACCTTCGGGAAGCATTCGGATCATAAAATCTTCCGCCGGATCAAACAGCCAAAGATCATTGTCAAAAAAGATATTATGAAACTGTACAAATACTGAATTAAAATCAATCGCCGCGGCAATTCCGATCCCGGCTGTCGGGATCAAAACAATCCCCACTGCCGCCTGATATGTCTGTGGAAGGATCTTCTTAACATCCGCGCGACACATATATAAAATCAAAAGGGAGACTGCTGCCGCCACAAGCGCCGCAGTTCTCAATCGCAGCCCTCCGGCAAAAATATCTCTGACCTCTCTCATATGAAACCTATCCTGTTCATTAAAAAAATCCTGTTTTTTCCCCTCCACTTCTGTGATAACAGATAATGTTTCCTTATCTCCCCGCAAATAATCCATCATTTCACGTGTCACATACATTGCATCATCCATCGTCATATCCAATTCATCCAACACTTCATACTTTTCATATTCTTTGCGGTAAACACTCATATCCGAATACAGAACAATTTCAAAAGAAGAAATCAAAATTACAAAAATGATTAATAATGAAAAAATCACCCCCGCTGTCCACTGAATAATTTTCTTGGTTTTCCCATTCATTCTACATCTCCCATACATCTCACTTTTTTATGAATCTCAAATAATAATCTTCCCGTCATCACTCTACTATTCTCCAAATTTATTGTAATTTTATAAAATATATCTTATAATACCTGTAGTATTTATTAGGAGGTCTAATAGTGATCGATATTAATTATGAACTTTACAAAGTTTTTTATCATGTTGCTTCTACTTTAAACTTTTCAGAAGCATCCAAACAGCTCTATATTTCACAATCCGCAGTCAGCCAGTCTATCAAAACATTGGAGAGAAAACTAGATCAGACACTTTTTATCAGAAGTACAAAAAAAGTTCAACTGACTCCCGAAGGAGAAATTCTTATGCGGCATGTTGAACCCGCTATGAATCTGATTCAAAAAGGCGAAACCCAGCTTCTCGACGCGGCATCAACCGGAGGGCAAATACGCATCGGCGCCAGCGATACTATATGCCGCTATTTCCTGATTCCTTATTTAGAGCGCTTTCATAAAGCATTTCCCGGCGCGCATATCAAAGTAATCAACCAAACGTCCATGAAATGTGCCGAGCTTCTGCGAAACGGACTTGTAGATCTTACGGTTGTAAACTTTCCGAACAATCACCTCGGAACAACAACTTCCGTTATGCGCATCAAAAAATTCAGAGACGTGTTTATCGCCGGAAATACTTTCCAAAAACTAAAAGGAGAAACTCTGACTTTCTCCCAACTGTTGAAATATCCTATCTTAATGCTGGACAAAAACAGTACGACCAACGAATTTCTTCATCAGGTATTTCAACAACATCAGCTCGATCTTGTTCCCGAAATCGAACTTACGAGCAATGATCTGCTGATCGATCTGGCACGCATAGGATTAGGCATTGCTTTTGTGCCGGACTATTGTATTTCCCCTGACAGCGAAGACGTATTCATCCTGCGCACAAAAGAAGAACTTCCCGAGCGCGAACTTGCTATCGCATACAACGAACATCTTCCGCTCTCACGTGCCTCAATGGAATTTTTGAGTTACTTCCGTGATAAAACATGCTAACATTCCCAAAATTCCTGCATGTAACTCTTCAAACTTTCCGCAGTACAGTGTCGGGCATTACTCCATTCTCTCGGAAATAATTCCCGATACCTTCCTGTGGAAAACCTCTCATCGAGCAAAAGGATCAGTCCTCTGTCTTTTTCTGTCCTGATCACCCTTCCTGCAGATTGAAGCACTTTATTCATCCCCGGATAGAGATATGCATATTCAAAACCATCTGAACCGATTCTGCTAAAATACTGTTTGACAATCTCCCGTTCATTACATACTTGAGGAAGTCCTGTTCCAACAATGATCACACCGATTAACTTATCTTCCGGCAAATCGATCCCTTCAGAAAAAATCCCTCCCATCACGCAAAAACCGACAAAGCTTTCTTCCCTTATCTCATCGAACTCTTTAAGAAACACCTCTCTGTCTTCTTCACTCATAAACGGAGACTGAACAGCAGAAGAAATTTTTCCGCACTTTTCCGAAAAAACACTATACACTTCTTCCATTACCCGATAGGACGGAAAGAACACCATATAATTTCCCTTTTTCGCATCTGCTGCACCCACAATATATGACGCAATCCGCCGGTACATCTGCGGCCCACGCTGTGTATATCTTGTACTCACATCTCTTCCGATCAAAAGCAGCCGACTGTCTTTCGGAAACGGAGAATCCGCATAGATCGCATAATCATCTGTTTCAACCGACAAAAGCCTTTTATAATAACGGACCGGAAGAAGCGTTGCCGAAAAAAAGACCGTTCCGATACCATATTCTAAATATGCCTGTAAATTCACTGCCGGATTTACACAAAAAAGCTTTACCATAAATCTGCCGTCTTGCTGATACTCACTATATATAACATAATTTTCATCCAGAATATCATGAATATTTAAAAACTCTCTTACTTTAAAATACAATTCTAAAACTTGATCCCGTTTATCCGATTCGGAAGATTTCTCAAAAAAACGTTCCATCTCCGCCAAAAGATTCATCAATTTTATTGCCAGATGGGAAACACTTTCAAGCACTCTATATTCTTCACATTCTCTCTTTAATAAAAGAAACTGTCGGTTTACTTCGTCTGCTTTTTTTGAAAGAATCGGTTCTTTAACACGCATCATTTTTTTCAATTCAAGGAAATCTTCTTTATACAACCGGGCACTGTACATTTCCCTTCCTCGTTCGACAAGATTATGCGCCTCATCTACAAGAAAAATATATTTTTTTCCTGCATTTTCAGAAAAAAAACGTTTCAAATGTGCCGTAGGATCGAACGCATAATTATAATCACATATAACTGCATCTACCCATAACGAAACATCCAATGACATTTCAAAAGGACAAACCATATATTTTTCAGACTGATTTTCAATCACGTCTCTTGTAATTTCATTGTAATTCATTATCAGATCATACACCGCGTCATTCACGCGGTCAAAATGACCTTTTGCATATGGACATGAAACAGGATTGCATTCTGTCTCCTCACATTTACATATCTTTTCTTTTGCAGTAAGCGTAATCACTTTCATCTGCAAACCTTGTTCTCCCAGTATCCGAAACGCCTGTTCCGCAACAGTTCTTGTAATTGTTTTTGCCGTCAGGTAAAAAATCTTTTCTCCCAGCCCCTCTCCTATCGCTTTTACCGACGGAAACAAAGTAGATATTGTTTTTCCGACTCCGGTCGGAGCCTGAAGAAACAGCTTCTTTTTCCGTAATATAGTTCGGTAAACTGCCGCTGCCACCTCTCTTTGCCCTTTCCTGTAAGAAAACGGAAATTCAACCAATCGAATGGACGAATTTCTCTTTTCCTCCCACTTAATCTGAAATCGAGCCCATTTTTCATAACCGCTGATCAATTCTTCAAACCAGCTTTCCAATGCTTCATACGTATAGTGCGATAAAAATCGTCGAATCTCTTCTGTATCCAAGTTGCAGTATGTCATCTGAATGCCGATTTCACGCAGGCTATGCTGCTTTGCATATATATACGCATAGCATTTCGCCTGAGCAAGATGGACATTCACCGGCTGTTCGATCAAACTCAAATCACGCAAAACACCTTTAATCTCATCTATAATTACTTCCGATGTATCTCCTTTTATAATAACTCCGTCTGCCCGCCCCTCAACTCTAAGATCGAATTCTCCACATGGAATCTGAAGCTTCATCGCTGTTTCCGCATGATAATCCGATCCCATCTGCCGTTGTATTTTTCTGTGAAGCCTTCCGCCCATAGCCATAACATCTTTATCTGACATTCCTATTTTTCGATTATCGATATCGCCTTCCCGCAAAACAAATTCAACTAAATCTCTCACGGAAATACGAACAATCTTCACTTCTTCTTTCAATAATATCTCTGCCTGTTCTGTCACTTCGTATTTCATCAAAATTTCGGATATTCATATAAACACTTTCACTTCACCGCATCTTATCTGCATTTTGAAATTTTCATGATAGTTCTATCATAATCCTATTTTATCTTCCGCACAACTAAATTCCGTCATTTCCCCTCTATATCGAAAAGGAAGGTGCGCCTGCTGACATTTGGGATTCTCCCTCTCTTTGATCGAAACCGAATGAAAAAACCGCTTCCACAAAAACTCATATTTCCCTTCCTCTTCCGATATATTCTCTGCCGCTCTCTCATTAAAAAGCTCTCCCCACACAAGTCTCCATCTTTTCCCAACTCCGTGTACAAGACATACTTTATGCGTTTTATCATATATGATCCAATTTTCCAATGGAAACCTATCCTCAAAATGATCTGCAACACAAGTTAAAATCTGCGCTTTCGGAGTAATCTCCGAAAACAAAATTCCGTTTTCAAGTTCTCTGAAACGAATAAATTCTTCATATCTATGCGCTTCATTGGACACGCTCCTGCTCATAGAAAATACATCCGCAACTGCCGGACGCCCTAAATGTTCCATTACCTTTTCACTCTGCCTGATTTTTCTGGCTTCCTGCAGCACTTCAAATACCGCTGTTCCTTTTCTGTCATCTGCCGAAAGAAGCGCATGGTAAATCTCCCAGTAGGCATTGTATCCTAGATGACGCTTTATCATTCTTTCTAATCTCAGCGCTTTTTCTTCTGATTCTTCTACTATTCTGTACTCACAAAAAAGCTGCCGCTGTGTCCTCCCCCTCAGTTCGACACCCGCCTGCGTATCTCTGCATTCTTTCCAAGCATCATGCAAAGCTGAATAAATGCCGGTTATCGTATCTTCACATATATAGATCTGTTTCATCGCTTCCTCCAATCTGCCGGATATTCTCTTATTTTTCAAAGTAACAAAAAAATCAGCAGCTCTTATTTTACCTCCTATTCTATCCCCATATCGTCAAATAGCGACAACTGACGAAAGCTCATCCCATCTGCGCCTTCGGGCAGTTTTTCTTTTGTATTAAGGAGATTTCTTGTAATATAATCTTCATCCATTCGAATCGGATACATCATTTTCCCTTTACATGTAATAAAATAGAGCGCCCGCTTCAAAACAACTCCCATTTTCTTTAAATCTTCAAAATCAAGCATCCCCATCCTGCGCGCTTTCACAATGCGTGATGCTGATTTATACCCTATTCCGGGAACTCTAAGAAGCATATCATATGCCGCGTAATTTATCTCGATCGGAAATTCTTCGAGATGTCTTAACGCCCAAAAGCATTTCGGATCAAGATATGCATTAAAATTAGGATTTTCTTCATCCAAAAGTTCTCCTGCTTCAAAATGATAGTATCTGAGAAGCCAGTCAGCCTGATAAAGCCTGTGCTCTCTTAAAAGAGGCGGTCGCTGCTCTTTGACAGACGGAAGATTTTTATCTTCGTTGACCGGAATGAATGCAGAATAAAATACTCGCTTAAGATCAAATTTTTTATACAACGACTCTGCCACATGCAAAATCTGATAATCAGACTCCGGTGTAGCGCCTATGATCATCTGCGTGCTCTGTCCTGCCGGAACAAACTTAGGCACATGACGATAAGTTTGAATTTCATATTGATTTTCCGCTGACATCTGCTGTACAAAACGCATTGGTGCAAGGATATTCTTCCGCGTTTTATGCGGCGCCAAAAGACGAAGGCTTTCCGCAGTAGGAAGTTCTATATTCACACTCATCCTATCTGCAAGATACCCCGTCATCTGAATAAGACGAGAATCCGCTCCCGGAATCGCTTTCACATGAATATATCCCTGAAAATTGTGTTCATGGCGCAGCTTGTATAACACTGTATACAAAAGTTCCATTGTATAATTCGGACTTTTTAAAACCCCTGAACTTAAAAATAACCCTTCTATATAATTTCTTCTATAAAACTCCATCGTCAAAGTACATACTTCTTCCGGAGTAAAAGATGTACGTACAACATCATTCCCTGATCGATTCACGCAATATTTACAATCATAAATACATTCATTTGTAAAGAGAATCTTCAAAAGAGAAATACACCGCCCGTCTGCCGAAAAACTATGACAAATTCCAGCTTTCCTGCAGTTTCCCATTCCTTCTCCGTCTCCCTTGCGCTCTGTTCCGCCAGATGTGCATGAAACATCGTATTTTGCCGCATCAGACAATATCTCTAGCTTTTCTCCTAAAGTCATCTCCGTCTGCATCAGTTTCAACATTTTCCGAAAACCTTCCTCTTTCTTGTTAGAACATGTGTTCTATTAAAGAATAGCACATATGTTCTGTTTTTTCAAGGGTCTATTCTGCATCCGCCACAATAACTCAAGCAAGAAACTTTGTAACACACTATAAAATTCCCCAATTTTATCTATAACAAAAAGCTGATCCTAAACGATAAGCTTCAAACTTACCATTTAAAAATCAGCTTTTTATCTGCTCTTTATATGCAATTTATATTTGCTTTATTCGCACTCTCTAATACGCTTTCTAAGCGGGAGAACCATAGCCGGAGATACTGACAGCTCATCTAATCCCATCTTAAGGAATTCTTCTGTCAATTCAAGATCTGCTCCAAGTTCACCGCAAATACCGATCCAAGCGCCTTCTGCATGGGCATTATCCGCCGCCATCTTGATCATAGCAAGTACTGCGGGGTGATGTGGATCATAAAACTTATCCAATTTTGCATTCTGACGGTCAATCGCCAATGTATACTGTGTAAGATCGTTTGTTCCCACACTGAAGAAATCCACTTCTTTCGCCAATTCACGACTGATCATAACAGATGCCGGTGTCTCAATCATAACGCCGAGTTCCACATCATCTTTAAACGGAATTCCCTCGTTTTTAAGCTCTTCTTTCACCTCTGCAATGATGGCTTTAATCTCATGAACTTCCGCAACTGAAATAATCATCGGGAACATAATAGAGATATTTCCAAACATCGCCGCACGATAAAGAGCTCTAAGCTGCGTCTTAAAGATCTCTTTTCTCGTCAGACAAATACGGATTGCTCGATATCCGAGAGCCGGATTCTCTTCTTTATCAAGTCCGAAATAATCAACCTGCTTGTCCGCACCGATATCCAGTGTACGAATGATTACTTTCTTGCCTGCCATATTTTCAGCGACTTGTTTGTACACTGCAAACTGCTGCTCTTCTGTCGGGAAATCCGAATTTTCCAAATACAGGAACTCGCTTCGGAACAAACCGATACCGCCCGCATCATTTTTCAATACCGCTCCTACGTCTGAAACATTACCGATGTTTGCATACACATTGATCTTCTGTCCGCTCTTAGTTACATTTTCTTTTCCTTTAAGCTGCTCAAGAAGCGCTTTCTGCTCCTGATCTTTCGCGCGCTTTTCTTCCATGACTTTCATTGTTTCTTCATCAGGATCAATGTATAACATTCCGGTAAATCCGTCGATCACCGCCATTTTACCGTCATATTTTGTCAACAGATCTTCTCCGAGTCCGATCACCGCCGGAATATTCATTGTACGGGCAAGAATTGCCGTATGTGAATTGGAAGATCCATACATTGTAGCAAAACCGAGAACTTTGCTCTTATCAAGCTGTACCGTCTCACTCGGAGCGAGATCATCTGCCGCGATAATACACGGCTCAGTCATCTCTTTCATACCGCCGGATACTCCGCACAAAATATCCAATACCCGCTCAGACACATCTTTTACATCCGCCGCTCTTCCCTGCATATAAGCATCGTCCATTGCAGCAAACATCTGTGCAAAATTATCTGCTGTTGTTGCAACTGCAAATTCTGCGTTCACTTCCTGTGTACGGATGATATTCTCAATAGACTCAAGATAATCAAGATCCTCAAGCATCATCTGATGGATCTCGAAAATCATCGCATTTGCCTCTCCGACATCTTCTATTGCTTTATCGTACAATTCTTTCAACTGGGATACTGCCGTATCCTTTGCATCGCAGAATCTCTTCCACTCTGCATCGACATCATCTACATGCGTTCTTTTGATCACTTTTTCATTTCTTTTATAAAACATGATCTTTCCGATAGAAACGCCGCCAAATACACTTTTTCCTTTTATTGTAATCATAATTTATAAATTCTCCCTTAATCCGATTTATAAATTTTCTTTAAAAAATGCCTCTAATTCTGCAAATGCCTTATCTTCATCGTCACCTTCTACTGTAATCGTAACTTCTTCGCCTGTTTTTACGCCAAGCCCCATCACTCCGAAGATTCTCTTTGCGTCTGCTGTTTTATCACCTTTTGTAATTTTAACGGATGATGTATATCCCGCTGCCTGTTTTACAAGAATTCCTGCCGGTCTTGCGTGTATTCCCTCCGGATCTGTTACAACGTATTTAAATTCTTTCATTCTCTTAGTCCTCCTTAATGATTTCATCGTACTTTTGTTGTACTTTTTACAGTATATAACATATTCACTAATTTTTCAATCTTTCTGTCACACTTTTATCAATCATCCGTTGACTTTTGCTGTTAACCATGCTAAACTTAGCCGGTATTGAAAACTCATTTTTTAATACAGAAACATATTTATTTTTTCTTAAATGGAGGGCAACACAATGACAGGTACAGTGAAATGGTTCAATAACCAGAAAGGTTACGGATTCATCTCTGACTCAGAAGGAAACGATATTTTCGTTCACTATTCAGGACTTGTAATGGATGGATTCAAGACTCTGGAAGAGGGTCAGGCTGTAGAGTTCGAAGTAACAGAAGGCGCTAAAGGACCGCAGGCAACTAACGTAGTAAAACTTTAATCAGATTTTTTAATGTACCTTTTAATATATAAACAAACTCGATTTATTTATTATTAAAAAGCAATACAGAGAAATGAGATTAAAAAAGAGAACCGGACAGTGATCGAACTGCCCGGTTTTTCTTGTTTTTAGTTATAACACAGGAACAGTTTTAAACAGACTCTGTTCCTGTATGTTTTATACCGTTATTAACTTTGCTCGTGCTATTTTATATTAGACACATATGCTTCTGAAGCTTCCCATACATCGAATCCGCTTCCTCTCAAAATATCTACAACCCTTGCCGGATCATCACATTTTAAAACCGCAGAGGCATCTTCTCCGTTTGCAAAAGCATACATATATTCAATATTTACATCTCCGTCTACAATCTGATGCATCGCACGGCTCAAAGACCCTGTCTCATGAGGAACTCGCAGAGCAATGACATCTGTCAGCATTGCCGTAATTCCGTTTTCTTTTAAAACCGCTTTTCCTTTGTTCGGATCTGACACGATCATACGAAGCATTCCGTATTCTGTTGTATCAGCCAAACTTAAGGCAACGATATTGACATCATTTCCCGCTAATACAGAAAGGACTTCATCCAGTCTTCCTTCTCTGTTTTCAAGAAATACCGACAGTTGTTGAATTGTAATTCCCATTCGTTCTCTCCTCCTTCTACAGATCTCTGTTGTCAATCACCCGAACAGCTTTTCCTTCACTTCTTTGGATCGACTTCGGCTCTACAAGCTTCACTTTTACAGATACGCCAAGCGCAGTCTTTAATGTAGCTGCAATCTTATTTCTGAGAGCGTCAAGTTTTCTGATTTCATCTGAAAATACAGATTCGTCTACCTCTACCATAACAGTCAGTACATCAAGATTATCTTCCCTGTCAACGATCATCATATAATGAGGCGCTACAACTCCTCCGATTGAAAGAAGCGCCGTTTCAACCTGAGTCGGGAATACATTTACGCCGCGAATCACTTTCATATCGTCGGTTCTTCCTGTAAATTTAGAAATTCTCGGCAGTGTTCTTCCACAGGCACAGGTACTGTGATCAATACTTGTAAGATCTTTTGTCCGATATCTTAAAAGCGGCATTGCCTCCTTCGCAAGAGTTGTAAACACAAGTTCGCCTGTTTCTCCGTCCGCACACGGTTCATGGGTTGTCGGATTCAAAACTTCAGGATAGAAATAATCAGCCTGTACATGAAGTCCCGCTTTATGGATACAATCCTGAGCCACTCCCGGACCTGTAATTTCACAAAGTCCGTAAATATCAAAACAATTAATGTGAAGGATATCTTCGATCTTTTTCCGCATTTCTTCCGTCCACGGTTCTGCACCGTGAATACCGACTTTCAGATTCAGCCTGTCAACAATCCCTGCTTCTTGAATGGATTCCGCAAGATACAAAGCATACGAAGGCGTACACGCAAACGCAGTGGCTCCAAGATCTTCCATACACATCATCTGGCGCTTTGTATTGCCTGCAGACATCGGAATCGCCATTGCCCCGAGCGCTCTTGCTCCAAAATCCAGACCAAGACCTCCGGTAAACAGACCATAACCATAGCAGACATGTATAATATCTTCCTCGGTAAGTCCTGCCATCGTCAGTTCTCTTGCCACACATTCCCCCCATACTTCTACATCTTTCTGCGAATAAGGAGCAATCGTCAGTTTTCCTGTTGTACCGGATGTTCCCTGCACACGGACAACATCCTTTTTCGGTATTGCCAAAAGTCCAAAAGGATAATTTTCCCTTAAATCTTCTTTTGTTGTAAACGGAAGTTTTCCGATATCTTCAATAGATTTGATGTCACCGGGCTCTACTCCCATATCCTGCATTTTTTTTCGATAAAATTCTACATTATTATATACTCTGTTTACTACCTCGACAAGCCGTCTGCTCTGAAGAGCGGCCATCTCGTCCCTGCTCATGCATTCAATCTTAGGATCACGAATCCTCTCAACCCAGTTTTCTTTTGATACTGCAGCCATTATTTCTTCTCCTTTAGTCAATTATATATCTTTTATAAATCCTCTTCCTCCACAAGCTTTACATCCGCCTGCTTCAGAACGCTCTCCGCTTTTTCAAAGTCATCAGTATGAAATACCATGACCGGGGCTTTCCCTTCTCGGATTACGAAAGAATAGATATAATTTACATTGATCTGTCCGTCTGCCAGTATTTTCAACATCTGATTCAGATTTCCCTTTTCGTCTTTTAGTTCCGCACCGATCACATCACTGACGCGATTTACAAACCCTTTTGACGTTAAACTTTCTTTTGCGCGGACCGGATCATCTACTACCAAACGCATTATGCCAAATTCCGGAGTATCAAATGTTGAAATTGCACGAATATTGACATGCGCCTCAGTAAGTACGTTTGTCACATTCATCATACTTCCCGGTTGATTTTCCACAAAAACTGATATCTGCCTGATCATTAACTATCACCGCCTTTCCTTTCAGATTCTCTGTCAATATCTGCCAATATTTTTCACACAGATTGTTTGTTGTTACGATACATTCATTATCATATGTCTTTTTCTTTTATATGGCTTCCGCCTATTTCAACGTATATCCCACATCAAAAGCTTTCTTATTTAATTCGACTGTCTTTTGGGGAACCGTTTTCTCTATCACTTCATACCACTGCTCTTTTGTAAAATCCATATGCTGTGCCGCTACGCCGAGGACGATCAGGTTAAACACTTTCGGATTTCCCAGTTTCTTTGATTCTTCTGTTGCATCTACTTTATAGACTTTATATTCTTTTTCCAAATCTTCTAAAATATTTTCCGGATACCGGGCTGCTCCGATCACGACAGGCATCGGATCGATTCGCCAGTCATTTACGATCAGCACTCCGTCCTTTTTCAAAAAGTGCGCGTATCTAAGCGCCTCAAGCCGCTCAAATGCAATAATTACATCTGCCTGCCCTTCTTCCACAATCGGTTCCGCCACTTTTTCTCCGTATCGAACAAATGTAACGACGCTTCCGCCTCTCTGTGCCATTCCGTGAACTTCCGATAATTTCACATCATATCCGCCCGCGATCGTAAGACCTCCGAGAATGCGGCTTGTGAGCAAAGTTCCCTGTCCGCCCACGCCGACGATCATAATATTTTTCACAGCCATACCTTACTCACCTTCCTTTATAAGCTCGATTGCATCAAATTTGCACAAATCTTTACACAAACCGCATCCTGTACACATTGTATCGTCAATATGAATCGTTCCGTCCGGGTTTTTCGTCATTGCCGGACATCCCGGCTTCATGCACATTCCACATTTTTTGCACTTATCGGCATGCGCAATATAAAGCGGTTTTTTCCTCTTATCAAGAAGTACACACGGAGTTTTTGTAATAATGACCGATACTTCGTCTCTTGCCACCTCTTCTTTGATCGTTTTTTCAAGCAGCAAAAGATCAAAAGCATTGATCTCATAAACATTTTTCACGCCCACCGCACGACACAAAGCCGGAATATCAATCGCATATGTCGGATCGCCCTGCAAAGTTTTCCCTGTAGCCGCATGGTCCTGGTGTCCTGTCATTCCTGTTGTCGAATTATCAAGGATCAGTACTGTTCCTGTCGCATGATTATATACCATATTCATCAATGAATTGATGCCTGTATGCAAAAAGGTGGAATCGCCGATTACGGCAACCCAATTTTTTATGTATTCTTTTCCTTTTGCTTTCTCCATTCCATGAAGCGTCGAAATGCTTGATCCCATACACATCGTCGTATCGATTACGCTCAAAGGCGCAACCGCTCCAAGCGTATAACATCCGATGTCGCCGGCAGCATGCATTTTCAGCTTATTCAATACATGGAAAACACTTCTGTGCGGACATCCCGGACAAAGAATCGGCGGTCTTCCCGGAGCTTCTGCCGGTTTTTTCAGATCCGGATTTTCTTTCAGTATCGCTTTGCGAAGCATATTGGCACTGTACTCGCCCTGCACTGTAAAAATTTCTTTTCCTACAGCCGGAATTCCCCATGAACGAACTTGTTCTTCAATTACCGGGTCAAGTTCTTCTACGATATACAGCGTCTCGACTTTTGACGCAAACTCTTCGATCAATTTTTTCGGAAGAGGATTCACAAGTCCAAGTTTAAGAACAGATGCATCTGGGAGCGCTTCTTTTACATATTGATAAGGGATACCGCTTGTAATAACTCCTATCTTTGTATCATTCATCTCCATCTTATTCAGCGAAAGTGTATTCGCTGCTTCTGCCAATTCAAGATTGCGTTTTTCAATTTCGACATGACGAAGTTTCGCATTTCCCGGCATCATGACATTTTTCGGAATATTTTTCTCATACGGTTTATCTTCGACCTGCGCACGATCACACAACTCTACAATTCCCTGCGAATGTGCAAGTCTTGTTGTTGTCCTGAAAATAAAGGGTCTGTCAAACTGTTCACTCAATTCAAACGCCGTCTTAAAAAAATCTTTTGCCTCCGCACTGTCCGACGGTTCAATCACCGGAATCTGAGCGGCTCTTGCAACCATCCTCGTATCCTGTTCGTTCTGAGAACTGTAAAGGCCGGGATCATCTGCAACGACAAGTACAAGTCCTCCGTTTACTCCCATATAAGAAACCGAATACAACGGATCTGCCGCCACATTCAAACCGACATGCTTCATGCATGCCATAGAACGTACTCCGGCAAGGCTTGCTCCGACCGCCACTTCTGTCGCAACTTTTTCATTCGGCGCCCACTCTTCATACACATCATCTTTATATTGTACAAGGTATTCACTTATCTCGGTACTCGGAGTTCCCGGATAAGCAGACGATACCTTTACCCCTGCTTCGTATGCTCCTCTCGCAATCGCCTCATTGCCGATCATGATCACTTTCTCTGCCATATCAAAGTCCATCCTTTCGTAAATCTGTTACTCTCTTTGCCTTACCCTCAAACCGTCTTAAAGAGTTCGGCGCCACAAGCCTGATACAGGTTGCAAGTCCAAGCTGCGATTTCAATGCTGACTTAATCCTCGTCTCAAGTTCACTTAATTTTGCATAACTGTCAAGCAGTCTGTCATCGATCAACTCTACCGTAATCGTCATTACATCCAAACGATTCTTTCTCTCTACAAGTATTTCATAATGAGGTCCGATCTCATCAATCTTTAAGAGCACTTCTTCAATCTGTGTCGGGAATACATTAACTCCTCGGATAACAAGCATATCATCTGCACGACCGGAAAGATTTTCCATTCTGCATGTTGTTCTTCCGCATTTACACGGCTCATACATCAGTCTTGTCATATCTCCGGTTCGGTATCTTACGATCGGAAGCGCCTCTTTTCCGAGACAGGTAACGACAAGTTCTCCTCTTTCTCCCGGAGGAAGGACTTCCTCTGTTTCAGGATCAATAATTTCAGGAATAAACCAATCTTCATTAATATGCATTCCGCAAAGCTGTGTGCATTCTCCCGAAACGCCGGGGCCGCAAAGTTCACTCATGCCATAATTTTGTGTACAGACAAACTGTTTTCCCCAAACACGGTGCATTTCTTCCCTCATCGGCTCTGTCATGCCTTCTCCGCCGAACAGCCCGATTTTTATCTTCAAATCTTTTGACGGGTCGATTCCTCTTCTGCGAAGTTCTTCCCCAAGATGCAGCGCATACGACGGCGTAGCCACGAGAAGAGTTACCCCCATATCCTGCAAAAACATAATCTGCTTATTTGTATTTCCCGAAGACATCGGGATTACGGACGTCCCGATCTTCTCAAGACCTCCATGAAGTCCGAGCGCTCCGGTAAATGTTCCGTATCCGAACGCGATCTGCGCGACGTCTTCTTCTGTCGCACCTCCCATACATGCAATTCTCGCAACATTATTCAGCCAGATATCCAGGTCATTTTTTGTATATCCGACAACTGTCGGCTTTCCCGTCGTACCCGAACTTGCATGATAACGAACGATTTCCTTTTTATCAACCGCAAACAACCCATCAGGATAATGATCCCGAAAATCAGCTTTATATGTAAACGGCAGTCTTTTTAAATCTTCCAACGTCTGTATCTCTTCCGGACGTACACCTGCCATATCCATTTTCTCGCGGTAAGGCTGTACTCTGTCATAAATATAACGAACCGTATCCTTTAACTTTGCAAGCTGTATCTGTTCGATCTCTTCTCTTGGCAGAGTCTCTTCCTTTGCCCATATCATCGTACATATCCTCCTTTACAATATGTTATGCCGTCTCTTATCGACAATCAGCTTTTTTACTCATGTCTATTAGTATAACACAATACTTTTGCGAATTAAAGCTTTAAATCAAGAAAAATTCCTCTTTACCCATAGGATCTGTTTCTTCCGGGCGAAGAGGAATTTTGTTTTTCTATTCTTTTTATCCGTTAACCAAATTTAACAAAGAGGATATTTTTCTGTAAGTTCTGCCACCATTTTTCTCGCTGCCTCTACATTTTCTTCATTTTCAATCACCATTGCAATGATTGCGGCAATCTTATCCATATCGTCCTCTTTCATTCCCCGGGTTGTAACTGCCGGAGTTCCAAGTCTTACGCCGCTTGTCACAAACGGAGAACGTGGATCATTCGGTATTGTATTTTTATTACATGTAATATGTGCGTCGTCAAGCCGTTTTTCCAGCTCTTTTCCGCTTACGTCATTCCCTGTAAGATCTACGAGCATAAGGTGATTATCCGTGTCTCCCGAAACAATCTTCACGCCGCGTTTTTTCAAACCTTCACAGAGAGCTTTTGCATTTTTTATAACCTGAGCCTGATATTCTTTAAATTCCGGCTCAAGAGCTTCTTTAAAGCAGACTGCCTTTGCCGCGATCACATGCATCAGCGGCCCTCCCTGAGTTCCCGGGAAAATAGCCTTATTAAAATTAAACTTTTCATTCACTTCATTACTTGAAAGAATCATCCCGCCTCTTGGTCCTCGCAATGTTTTATGCGTTGTCGTCGTTGTCACATGCGCATACGGAATCGGACTCGGATGAAGTCCTGCCGCCACAAGTCCTGCAATATGAGCCATATCCACCATAAGATACGCTCCGACTTCATCTGCGATTTCACGAAAACGTTTAAAATCGATCGTTCTTGCATAGGCGCTTGCCCCCGCAATGATCATCTTCGGTTTACACTCTTTTGCAATCTCCAAAACCTTGTCATAATCGATCACTCCGGCATCATTGACTCCGTAAGGAACGACATGAAAATATTTTCCCGAAAGATTAACCGGCGACCCATGAGTCAAGTGTCCGCCATGATCAAGGTTCATTCCCATAATCGTATCCCCCGGCGTCAACATCGCAAACTGAACTGCCATATTAGCCTGCGCTCCCGAATGCGGCTGTACATTTACATATTCGCAGCCAAATAATTTTTTTGCGCGTTCTCTTGCCAGATCTTCTGCGACATCCACACACTGACAGCCTCCATAATATCTTTTTCCGGGATATCCTTCTGCGTATTTATTTGTAAGCGGACTTCCCATAGCTGCCATCACTGCCTTACTTACCCAGTTTTCAGAAGCGATCAGTTCAATATGTGAATTTTGCCGCTTCATTTCCTCGATAATAACTTCCGCAATCTCAGGATCTGCATTTTTGATTTCATCAAAGTCGTACATCGTCATTATCCTCCATCTCATTTGAAATTTCATAAACGCACACTTTACTATGTCAAAGCGTTAGAGTTATTATAGCATAGCATGTTTATCCCGTCTACGGCTTTCTAAAGACAGAATATATAAAATAAAACATTAAATTGCAACATTTTTACCTATATTGGCACTCATTTTTTCTATACATTTCTTCTGCCATAGATTATAATAAAAGGCAAGATGTTTTGAATTTATTATTTCAATATTTTATGTAGGAGGAAACCACGTATGAAACAAAAACTATATGACAAATTTGCAGAACTTTTCGGCACTACGGATGATGCACATTTTTATTTTGCTCCCGGCCGCGTCAACCTCATCGGAGAGCACACCGACTATAATGGCGGTCATGTATTTCCCTGTGCCCTGACACTTGGTACATATGGCGTTGCAAGAAAAAGAGAAGACCGGCTCATGCACTTTTATTCCTGCAACCTTGATGAAATCGGTGTAGTAGAGGCATCTCTGGATGATCTTACCAATAAAGACAGTTACGACTGGGCAAACTATCCTCTCGGAGTTGTATGGACATTCTCCGAAAAAGGCTACAAGCTTGATACCGGATTTGATATGGTAATATGGGGAAATATTCCTAACGGCGCAGGTCTTTCCTCTTCCGCTTCTCTGGAAGTGCTAACCGGAGTGATTTTGACTGATTTATATGGAATTACCGATCTAAGCCCAATAGACCTCGCTTTATTCGGACAATACTCCGAAAATAATTTTAATGGATGTAACTGTGGAATTATGGATCAGTTTACAGTAGCTGTCGGAAAAAAAGACAACGCAATATTTCTTGACACAAACACTTTACAATATGAATATGCGCCCATTCTTCTTGAGGACTCCAAGATCATCATTACAAACAGTAAAGTAAAGCACAGCCTCGTCACTTCCGAATACAATGTTCGTCGTCAGGAATGTGCGGATGCGCTCAGCGACCTGCAAAAAGAACTGTCTGTTTCTTCTCTCGGCGAGCTTACTCCCGAAGAGTTTGAAGAGGCAAAACACCTGATCCGGGATGACGTTCGTGTAAAACGCGCCAGACATGCTGTTTACGAAAACCAGCGTACTATCGCCGCCGTCAAAGCTCTGAAAGAAGGTAATATCACAAAATTCGGAGAATTAATGAATCAATCCCATGTTTCTCTGCGCGACGATTATGAAGTATCATGTAAAGAAATCGATCTGCTCGTTGATCTTTCATGGAATACACCGGGAGTAATCGGCTCTCGTATCACCGGAGGCGGATTCGGCGGATGTACCGTTAGTATTGTAAAAAATGAAGCTGTAGACAATTTTATTAAAAATGTCGGAGAGGCCTATAAAGAAAAATTCGGACATGAAGCTGAATTTTATGTAGTAGACATCGGTGTCGGCGCTTCCCGATTAGATGTATAATCTTCCGTAAAACAAACTTTTAAAAATATAAAAAACACACCTTGTACAAGATACCAAAACTCTTTTACCCGGTGTGTTTTTTTCTGCCTTTCACATTGCCCAGCGGATCATCCGTCACTTCAGATATTCATGGACATTTTCTTTTGTAACTTTGGAATAGGGCAGATAAATGTAATTTTCATTAGTAAATTTTATTTCCTCCGCTTCTTTTCCGATTACCAATGCGGCTGAAAGCTTTGCTATCGCTCTCGCCTGTCCCTCTTTATCATTATATACCGTTCCCGCCATACTTGAATCTTCCACTGCCTTCAACCCCATATCCGTGCCGTCTATTCCTATAAATACTGGAAGAAGGGCCTCTGTATAATTCAAATTTTTATAAGCGTCCAACGCTCCCAGAGCCATGTCATCATTATTTGCCAACACAAGTTCTATCTTATTTTTATACTGCCCCAGCATCTGCTCCATCCGGTTCTGCGCCTGCGCCCGGTTCCAGTTCGCAATCTGGTAACTTAACTTTTCCAGTTCAATCCCATTTTTGTTAAGCGTATCTACCGCATTTTCTGTACGAATGATCGCATCCTGATGTCCCGCTTCCCCTTCCAGAACTACATACTGAATTTTTCCGTCCTTATTGTGATCTATCTGACTGTTTTGCCGTATCATTTCAACAGCCAGCTCTCCTTGCAGCACACCGGACTGCTTTGCATCTGCGCCGACGTAATAAAGCCTGTCCCACTGCCTCATATCTTCCGCAACCGGTTCTCTGTTAAAAAATATAATCGGCACATCATGTTCTTTTGCAACATCTATAATTTCCGACGGATCTGCCCGATCTACCAGATTCACACAAAGGACGTTGCATCCTGCATTTATCAGCTCTTTCACCTGGTCATTCTGCGTGCGCTGAGATCCGGCAGCATTTTTAACTGTCACAGTCGTCTCAACTCCATTCTTGTTGAGATGATTAAGTTCTTCTTTAAAGCAGACAAGAAGTTCGCTTAAAAAGGTATCATTTTGATCGTAACAGGTAACTCCGACATAAACCTTGTCTGATATGGATATTTTCTGCTTACCGCAGGCACACAAGAGTTGTATCACCATACATAAAACAATCGCTGCCGCTAATAGTTTCTTTTTTTTCATTCCTCCACCTCTGTTATAATCCTCATGTACTCTATGCGCCTTACTGACTCATAGTGAACAAAACTTCTTGATTTTCTTTTGAAAACAGTGTCTCTCTGCGAACAGTCGAATATGAAACCGTGTTTCGTTCCGGCTTTTTCATGAAGCGCCGCAAACTGTCTGACAGTTCTGCCACACTCTGATATCCTCTGTTAAACTCATCCGGCACTACGAGACATTGTATCTCTCCTGTATCTAAATAATAGAAAGCTTCCATAGAATGTCCGATTCCATACAGAACCGCCCCATGCAGATTATTTGTCGAAGAACATTCCCCGGCTGCCACCAGACTTATATTATCTAATGTCATTATAAAATCCACTTTTTCGCTTTGTTCCATTGAATTTTTTTCCTTGTCCTCCGCAAAAGAATCCGATATCTGCCATAGAATATCCGCCTGTTTTTCTTCCAAAACCGCTCGAACCCCCTCTGCCCGTTCACTTATAGCTTCTGCGTTTTCTTCTCCCGAAACGAGCCCTATCTTTTTCCCTTTTATATTTCCGCCGCAGTCTTTTAATAATTCCTCTGCCAACGCTTTTCCCATGGCATAATTATCCGCTCCCGTAACCGGCATTTTCGTTTCTGTTCCATCAGAAGACGCAAGGCTTTCCACAAGTACAACAGGCACTTTCTTTTCGACTTCTTTTAGCATCTTTTCTGTTTTCTCTCCATTGGCAGGCTCTACAATAATTCCGGATGCGCCGTTTGCAATTTCTCTTTCTATTAAGTTCTCTTCTTCCTGTACACTCAGACTTCCCGCTGTACTTACCACAAATACCTCTGTCTTTTTATCTGCCGCCGCCATTTTTGCCCCATACTTAAATGCTGCCCACTGACTATCATCTGAATTCTGGATGATCACGGAAATTTTTTCTTGCTTTTTTTCATTTTTTTCCAAAAACATGAACATGACCAACACAAAAACCATAAGCCCCAGAAATGTTTCTACCAAAATAAATATCTTTTTGCCATTCTTCATCCTTATTCCCTCTGCGTTTCCTATTTCTGTTCATTCTCTTTTTCGTGAAGGTTTCCTCCTTCCAAAGCCTTGCGGTTCTCTTCTGTATACAAAACCGCCGGGATGCAGATCGAGACAGTTGTTCCTTCATCCGGCTCGCTTTCCACAACTATACCATATTCTTTTCCAAATACAATCTTAATTCGGTTATTAACATTCACAAGTCCTACTCCCGAACCATGCTTATGTACTCTTTTCTCATCTGTCAAAAGCCGGCTCACTTCCTCACTGCACATCCCGATCCCGTTATCTGTCACCGAAAGAATAATAAGCCCATTCTCCATCTTACCGCTGATTTTTATTTCACCGCAGTCATCTGTCCCATTGATTCCGTAATTGATCGCATTTTCCAAGATCGGCTGCAAAACCAGTTTTACAATGCAAAATGCATAAAGAGAATCATCTACATCGAAAGTAACCGAAAAGGCATTTTTATATCGTATCTTCTGTATATTCATATAACTTCGGGCATGCTGCAGCTCATCTCGGATATTAATCACAGTATGTCCTTTTGATAAACTTATACGGAACAATTTTGCAAGCTGTGAAATCATAAACGCCGCCTCGTCGTTGCGTCCATCCTCGATCATCCACGTGATAGAGTCCAGCGTGTTATAAAGAAAATGAGGATTAATCTGGCTTTGCAATGCATCCAACTCGCTTTTTCTGCGTTCGTTTTGTTCGATAATAATCTCCTTCATAAGCTCATCTATCTGCTCATAAGATTTTTGGATAGAATATCCGAGATACCGGATTTCTTCCGCGCCTCCAATATATACCTCCGGCTTTTCACCTGCTTCATACTCCAGTACTGATGCGTTTAATTTCAAAATCGGGCTTGAGATTCTCGCTGAAACGACACGATTAAGCGCTACAAGTACCATTACCGTCAGAAGCATCAATAAAATAATAAAATATCGCACGTCGATCATCCCGTGTATAAATGCCGAATAAGGAATTACCCCGACCAGCTTCCATCCGGTATAACTGATAGTATTGACTATTACTTTCCGCCTCTCGCCTTTAAAATCATCTTCGTACACACCGTCCTTGTGGGAGGCTGCCAGACTGCTGTTTTCTCCGCTAAGACCGTTACTGATCTGTATCTGCCTCGGATGATAGATGATTTCCCCATTACTGTCGCACAGATAATAATACTCTCCATTATTCAAAGTATTGATCTGATTCATCATTCTTGAAATATCCGCATAGTCCATATCCACAAGCAGAACCCCCCAGTTAGACACTCCGCTGTCTGTAATTTCGATCATACGGCTTAAAGAAGTAACCCAATAATAATGCTGCGTTCCATCATCAAACAAATTTTGAATATGAGGTGTGGAAAAATGCATATTTTCCACTTCATCCAACGCCTGTATGTACCAGTCCTGCTGGGTTACGTCCGGATCTTCTTTTTGAGACGCCACCGGTTCTGCCGCCAATAAACTTCCATAATGATTATAAATTGCGATACTCCGAAGATTATCTTTATTTGCCTCATACAAAAGATTCATCCTGCTTTGAATCTCCTGTTTTTGTTTGGAGAAATCGCTCTCTTTTATAATATTGTAGTAAACGGTATCAGACACCTGTCTCATACTGACAAGATAATCTTCCAGACTCTCCCCCGTCTGTTCCATCAGCTTTTGGGTACTCTGCACAGTCTCTTCCCTGGATAACGTAGAAAACCATATATACATAACAAACCCGGAAATCAACATGATAGTGATGGAAACAAGCGAAAACACTCCCATCAGAGTCGTTTGTATCCCTTTGGGTTTTAAATTTGTCCATCCCCCATATTTTTCCCAGCTTCTCACCCGTTCCGTAATGCGGCTCTTTTCCGTATTTTTGTTTTTTCCTTGCATGTCATATCCGCACTTACTTTTCAAATACTTATTTTTCACTTTTTATATGCTCCGCTCTGTATTTTGACGGTGATACGCCAAACTTCCTTTTAAATACATAGCTAAAATAATTAGGATCTGTGTATCCTACTTTCTGCGCTATGACATAACTCTTTTCATTTGTTTCAATCAGCAGGCGCGCAGCCTGTTCCATACGGTAATCTGTCACATAACTGACAAAAGATTTTCCTGTTTCCTTTTTAAACACTGTAGAAAAATAGGAATTAGACACCCCAAGTCTTTCACAAATCTGAGCCAGAGACAACTGTACATCTGCATACTGACTGCGGACATGCTCCTTCGCTTTTGATACAAAGGACTGAGTTGATCTGCTCCTTGCCGTAACCAAATTTTCGCTGAAGCAAAGGCTGATATCCGTAAGCCATTTTCGCAGCGCGTCGGGTTCAAGCTCAAGTAGCTTTCCATAAAGTATTCCGATATCTCCGCCAACCCCCTCCGCTGCAATATCATTATTTACAGAAAACCGAAACAAGGCGGTTATCAACTCCATGATCACCACATGATGCTGCTGCAATGATTTCAGCGGAAATGAAATGCTTTCTATATACTGATCTACCGCTTCTACAATCTCTTCTTCCGAATTCAAACGAATCTTTTTAAATAAATTCAACAATTCCATATCATTTGTAAAACAGGGCTCTCCCGACTCTTTAGGCGCGATTTCCTTAATGTTAATTGCCCTGGAAGCGCCGTAGACGGCGCGATATGAAACCGCTTCACGCGCTGCGTTATACGATTGTGCCAAATCCAAAATCTGACTGCAGACCTGGCCTATTCCTACCGTGACAACAGTTCCCAGCATGCGGTTTACATACTTACAAAAACGGTCGCAGTCATCTGTCAGCTCCGCAATCTCATTCTCATTGTTTATCTGGGCAAACAGAACGCTGTTTCCAAGGTAGGGAAAACATTTTGCCTTCCATCTTTTCCCCAGACGGTCTTCTGCCTGTTTTTGTACAGACGCGGCTAAAAATAAGGAATTCATATTTTCCGGAATCTGACTGGACGACATATGAATGACCAGACAACAGTATAATGGACCCGGAAGAGAAATCTGATAATCCGACAGGTATTTCTGAAGTTCATCCTCATGAATCCTTCCCTCTATCAGAGTAGAACAGAAATTTGCCTGCAAAAGAGGAAGGGACTCCGTATAATAATGTTCCAGCTTTTCCATGCTTCTTCTTTCACTTATCTCCTGATCCAGCTTTATTTTTAACTTTGTAAATATATTGAGCAATTCCACAGAATTAACCGGCTTTAAAATATATTCCTCCACTTCCAGATGAACTGCTTCCTTTGCATATTCAAACTCATCAAAACCTGTAAAAAGTACGATCTTCATCGCCGGATACTCTCTTCTGATATGACTGCACAGCTCCATGCCGTCCATATACGGCATTTTAATATCTGTCATAACAACATCCGGCTGACTCTCCTCTATCATTTCCAGCGCCTTGATTCCATTATCGGCATATCCGACTACAGAAAATCCCAACTCTTCCCAATTAATTTTTCGGATAATAGCCTGTATTACTTCCTCTTCATCATCAACCAAAAGTATTGTATATTTATCCATCTTGTCTCCATATATATTATTCCGTTTTATTTTTCCTCATTATAACAAAGACATACATGCCTGTAAATACGACCTCATATTTTATCCGTCGTCTGTTCTTTCTGTCTTTTTAAACTGACACAGAATCACCGAGAATACCAAAGAGCACATTCCGGGATTGTAAGCGATCGCCGGGATCTCAGGCAGACTCCGGCTTTGGCTCATCACCTATTCTAAATCAGAAAGAGCCGACACAATGTCGGCTCTTTCCTTGATTTATCTTTATTTTTTCTGTACATATTTCAGACAATCCAGCGCTACCGCAACAAGAATGATAATACCTGAGAATACAAACTGAAGGTTTGTGTCAATTCCAAGGATTGTAAGGGAATATGTAAGCGCTGTGAAAATAAACACACCGACTACTACTCCCGAGATTTTTCCGATACCTCCGGTAAATGATACGCCGCCTACTACGCAGGCTGCAATCGCATCCATTTCCCATCCTTGTCCGTATGCGGCAGAACCTGAACCGACCATTCTTATACATTCCAGCCAGGAGCCGAATCCGTAAAGAATACCTGCCAGGATAAATGCTCCTACCGTAACGGCAAATACTGAAATACCTGACACCGACGCCGCTTCTGCATTTCCGCCGACCGCATACAAATTCTTTCCAAAAGTTGTTTTATTCCAAATAAACCACACAATAAAGACTGCGGCTGCTGCCCATATGATAATTGTAGGGAATCCGTTTATCTTTGGAATAATCATATTCGGAATCGTCGGTTCGATAGCTCCGAAAGATACTCCTTTTGTAGCATATGTAACAAGTCCGAAGATCACGAGCATGTTTGCCATTGTCGAGATAAACGGGTGCATCTTAAACTTGGCAGTAAAAAATCCGGCGATCATTGTAAAGAATGTACACAAAAGTATACATATAACCAATGACAAGATTACACGCACAATGATAGGTGTTGACGTGAAATCAAATATATGTCCGAAAACTCCACCCGTATTAATTCCCTGATGCATAATAATCGTTGCCGTCGTCATTCCCATACCTACCATTCGCCCGATCGAAAGGTCTGTACCTGCAAGAAGAATCAAGCCTGCAACACCTAATGCAAGGAACATCTTCGGAGATGCCTGCTGAAGTACGTTCAGCACGTTATTATAAGTGAGCAAAGGCGCTCCCTTAATCATCGGCGTAATAATACAAAGCACAATAAATATCAAGAGAATAGCGATATATAATCCGTTCTGAAGGAAGAAATTTCTTTTACTGAACGTATATTTATAATTCTCCCATTTCTGCGCCCGCGTCTCAAGAAAAGTAAATTTTGACATACGCAGCAAATCAATCAGATGATACTTATAAGAATATGCCGCATGCCGTCTGTCCTTTATAGTCTGATAATCTTTTTGCAGTTCCATTTTCGCATCGAACAGCCTGTTCTTATAAACATATTTTTCATCCTTTATTTCCTGATGTTCTGAAAGTTTGGAAAGAATCTGCTGATGCTCTTTCTTCAGTTCTTCTACTTTTTTTTGATATTTCTCTTTCGCAAGGACTTTTTCCTGTGCGCAGCTTTCTTTAACAGGCACATAATATTCCTTGTCGAAATGTTCTTTCAAATATGCTTCCGCATCTGCAATCAGTTTTGAGATCCTGTCTTTATTCTTAGACTCTATCGCTTTTGCCTGCTGCAGTTCCCTGCGCATTCTCGTAAGTCTATCCTCTTTTTCACCTTTTGTAAGAGTGCGATCTCTCTTTACTCCGTCCATTGTGTTTTGCAGCGACACCACTTTATCCGTGCCGTCCACCCGGAGACTGTCAATCTGTTTTTGAATTGCACCGACGTATTCTTCTATCGGACGGCGAATCTGCATTTCCTGTTCCGCCGTCAGAACCTTACTGTTTCCATTAGCCATATTCATCATTCTCCCTCATTTTATAGGTATTTTGCGCTAAGTCTTAATAGTTCTTCCTGATTTGTCTCTTTTGTATTAACAATTCCCGAAAGATATCCATTTGACATAACGCCAATGCGATTTGTAATTCCCAGAATTTCAGGCATTTCAGATGAGACAACAATGATCGTCCTGCCCTGCTTTGCCATGTTGATAATCAGTTCATATATCTCATATTTTGCGCCGACATCAATTCCTCTTGTCGGTTCATCCATCATAAATACCTGCGGTTCTCTTTCCAGCCATTTTCCAAAAATAACTTTTTGCTGGTTTCCTCCGGAAAGATTTGAAATCATATCATTTGGTCCCATACATTTTGTCCGCATAGTCTTGATTTCTTCCGCAGTCGCTTTTTCCATTTTCGAATCAGAAAGAGCGATCCCTGATTTATACTGTTTCAAGTTTGCTATCGTTGTATTAAACGTAAGATCTCCCTTCAAAAATAATCCGTTTGCCTTACGTTCCTCCGTGATCATAGCAAAGCCATGTTCCATCGCATCTTTCGCACTTTCAAAGTTCATAAGATGATTATTAAAGTATACTCGTCCTGCCGCTCTGGTACGCACTCCGAAAATTGTCTCCATAAGCTCTGTTCGTCCCGCTCCTACCAGACCATACAATCCGAAGATTTCTCCTTTTCTCACATCAAAAGACACATCTTTAAGATAAGGCTCGAATTTTGTAGATAAATGCTGCACGGACAAAACCACATCTCCCGGCGTATTATCCACTTCCGGAAAACGGTTTTCAAGAGAACGTCCTACCATTGCCGTAATCAGTTCATTCATATCTGTATCTTCCGTGCTCTTTGTCATAACCAGATTTCCGTCTCGAAGCACCGATATTTCATCACAAATTTCAAAAATTTCATCCATTTTATGAGAAATATAAATCAAAGCAATTCCCTGCTCTTTCAGCATTCTCATCATTTCAAAAAGTTTTTCTACTTCCTGCACCGTCAATGAAGAGGTAGGCTCATCCAAAACGATCACCTTGGAATTATAAGAGATTGCTTTTGCGATCTCGCACATCTGCCGCTGAGAAACCGACATATTACGCATCGGCTGAGACAAGTTTACTGTCATTCCCAATTTTCTGAAAAGTTCAGACGCCTCTTTTTTCATCCGGCCTTCATCTATTACGCCGACCGCATTCACCGGATACCGTCCAAGAAACAAATTGTCAACCACATTTCTCTCCAGACACTGATTCAATTCCTGGTGAACCATAGCGATACCGTTTTCCAACGCCTCCCTCGGTCCGGAAAAGCTTACCTCTTTCCCATCCAGGAAGATATTTCCTTCGTCTTTTTGATAGGTACCGAAAAGACACTTCATCATCGTTGATTTTCCAGCGCCGTTTTCCCCCATAAGCCCCATAACTGTTCCCGCTTTCACATCCAGATTGATGCGAGTGAGAACTCTGTTTCTTCCAAAGGACTTACTCATATCCCGTATCGATAAGACGATATTATCTTTCTTATCTGCCATACTTTTTACTCCTATTATACTTTAGAATTTTTCTATCTTTACCCAAACGGTTGCAGTCCTTTTCCCACAGGCAACTTTCTCTGACTGCCTGATCTCAATTACCGAAATCACCAAAAGGTGCTCTCAGAGATCACAGGCAGCCGCCATAGTCTCAGGCAAACCCGGACTTTAGCTTATCGCCGCTGCAAAAATATTAGGGAGAATTCCTTCTCCCTAATAGACCTGCTTATCCTCATTATTACTGAAGTAATGATGTATAGGAAGCCGCATTATCTGTTTTTACCATGTTAATCGCAAACGCATCATACTGGCTAGGATTTCCAAGACGGTTTGTAATATTGGACTCTGTCTGTCCGTCACCGCCGATATACTCAACGTCTAAATTAAGAAGATCATCATAGTTCTTAAGAAGCGGCTGGTATGTAGAACTTAAGAAGTTATCAGAAGCATTGTAAATGTTCAGCCATACTTTCTTTTTCGCATGTTCTTTCTCGTCCAGCTGTTTGGATACCGGCTCATATACTTTTGTAGAATCTGTAAATTCCTGATAGTTATCAGCTGTAACCGCTACATTCAACGCATAGTAAGAACGCTGCTCTTCATTGTATGTATATACATCTTCAGACAAAACATTGCCCGCTTCATCTTCTGTACCGATACCTGTATCAATATCTACGCCATCAAGTGCATTACGGATAACACGCAATGTCAAATATGCCTGTACGTCTGCATGCTGGCTGATCGTTCCGCCGTAACCTTCTGCAATAGCAGCTACCGCGTCATTATTTGCATCGTATCCAAAAGTAGGTACTTTATTATCTTTTGACCATGCATTGAACATTGACATTCCCATTCCGTCATTGTTGGAAACTACAACGTCTATGTTTTCACCAAATGAAGAGGACCATGTGCCGATTGAATTTCCTGCTGTAGCCGCATCCCATGTTGCTCCTGCAGAGTTCTTCATCTCCTGTGAAGCAAGTTCTCTTACTACATATTTCTTTCCGCCGGCTTCGATCGTTCCGTCCTTTACAGCAGTTGCAGTTCCGTCTGCATTTGTTCCGATCGGAGCGCTGTCGATATCTCCGTCTTTCTCTACGCCTGTACCAAGAGCTTTACGGACACCTCTTGTACGTGCGATAGAATCGTTATGTCCGATATCTCCGATAGCCAGAACATATCCGATCACTCCGTCACCGTTACGGTCAATTTTATCTATATTTTTTTCGATATAGTCTTTTACCATAGTTCCCTGAAGTTCAGCACCCTGATTTGCATCAAATCCTACATAATATGTATCTTTATTGAAGTTCAATGCTGTCATGTCCAACTCTCCCGTGGAACTGTTTGACGGCTGTCTGTTGAACCATACCAACGGTTTGTCCTTATTTGCCACTTCCGAACCGGAAGAATTATTTGACGCTGACTTTCCGCTGTCAGATCCTCCTCCACACGCAGTAACTGACAGTGCCATTACCGCCGCCATTGTGATTAAAGCTATTTTTCTCTTCATACATTTTCTCCCTTCTGCTCTTTTTCGCACAGATATTTTTTGTTGATAGTGACAGTTTATATGAATTCTTTTAAATATAACATAGAATATTTTTCTGTTTGTATTGAATTTTTTAAGATTTTATTAGTTATATCTTATAATATTTGTCATTTTAGCTCTTATTTTACCGTCATTTTGCACCCATCCTTTTTTCAATCAGACGCAATCATCGAATTTTTTTAAGGTACATTCCCGGATTACATTCTCCGCTAATACAAAAAACAGAAAGCCGCTGGTATACCCCTTGGCAGCTTTCTGTTTCATATCTGTCTTTTCAATCTGTTTTTACTTCTTTATCAAAAAACGAAATGCAGTATGTGCGGTATATTTTTCACCTGCACGGTATATAGGACTTGGGAAATTCTCATGGTGAACCGCATCAGGATAACACTGTGTTTCTAAACAAACCGCGCTTCTTTTCCCATATACGACGCCTTCTTTACCTACTTCATTTTCTACAAAGTTCGCCGTATAAATCTGCATTCCCGGACGATCCGTGTAAGTTTCCATCACGATTCCGCTTTCCTCAGCCATAAGTTCCGCCACTTTCTCAAAGTTTCCTTTGTTTTTCAAAACCCAGTTGTGATCATATCCGTTTCCGAATCGAAGCGGTTCGTACTCTTCCTCGATCCTCTCGCCTATTTTTCTTCCTTCCCGAAAATCCATAGGTGTATTCTCCACCGGAAGAATCTCTCCTGTCGGTATTGACTGTGCATCCCCCGGAGTAAAATAATCTGCCTCCAGAGTAAGCGTATGCTGCAGTACGCTTCCGCTGTTATGTCCATCTAAATTAAAATAACTGTGATTTGTCATATTCAGAATCGTATCTTTGTCCGACAAAGCTTCATAATAGATATCAAGCTTATCATCTTTATCAAGGCTGTATGTCACGTATATATCTGTCGCTCCCGGATATCCCTGATCTCCATCCGGGCTATGAAGTTTAAAACGAACAGACGTCTCCGTCACCTCTTCCGTCTCCCATATTCTTATATTGTAGAAATCCATACCGCTGTGCAGATTATTTCCGTTATCATTCCCCGTCAAATGATATGTTTTTCCGTTTAATTCAAATTGCGCACCGCCAATCCGGTTTGCATTTCTTCCTACAATCGTTCCGAAAAAGCACGTGCCTGCCTCATAACCGGCTGCGTTTTCATATCCCAGAACAACGTCCGTCATGCTCCCCTCTTTATTTTTCACCTTCAAACTGACCAGTGTCGCTCCTAAGTCAGTCACTGCTGCCTCCATCCCGTTTTCATTTCTTATCACATAGAGACTCGCCTGATTTCCTTCCTTCGTACACCCAAAATTTCTCGTCATTTCCATTTCCTTCCTTTCTGCTGCGTTTTCGTTACGTTCATCCGCTTCACTTTATATGGATGTTTATAGTATCCTGCCCCGCATTCTTCTGTTTTCATTATATAGTCAGCATGTTCCGATAGCAAGAGGATATCAAGAAAGAAAAAACAAAGTCTCTCTCATCCGTTTTAACTTCATATTAACGGAAAACTGATATGAATACAAAACCAGTCACCCTCCATCTGAGCGCTGATTTCTCCATTCATTTTCAGTACAAACCCTTTTGTAATAGAAAGACCGAGTCCTGTCGAATTTTTGCTTCTTGCTTCATCTGCTTTATAGAAACGTTCAAAGACTCTTTGAAGATCGATCCGATCCGGATATTCCACTCTATTTTTAAACACCAGCTTCGCTCTGTTTTCCTTCTTTTTCAGTTGAATCTTCAATTCTTTATTTCCATGATCCAACCCGTTTTTCACAATGTTTTGTATAATCCTTCTAAGCGCCTGTCCATTCCCCATGATCCAAACAGGCGTATCTGTCAAGTCAAATTCCGGAACAATTCCCCTTTCTGCCCATTCATCATAATATGAAAACACTGTTTCTTTCAGAATCTGAGTTAAGTTTTGTCGTTCTTTTTTCAATTCATACGTTTCATTTTTTAACTTTGTATAAGTAAACAGCTCTTCCAGCATCTCTTTAAGGCTTTCGATTCGTTCCTCTATGATTTCGATATAACGCTTTCTGTCCGCTTCAGACGAACAGGTTTCCAGCAGTTGAAAATATCCGTCCATTGATGTCAGGGGCGTCCTTATATCATGCGATAAATTCGTATATGTATCAGCAATCATCCGTTCTTTTTTTACATATTGTGCAGCTTCTTCTTTTCGTTCTTCAATCATCTCGTTCAGAAGATCTGTCAACTCTTTAATATTTCCCAGCTTAATTTCTTTTGTGATGAGCATATTGCTCTCATGCTCTCTCAGAAAACGCAATTGGCGGCAGATATCTTTTACCTGCCGCATATAACTACCCAATATACAAATCAATGTAATAATAACTCCGACCAAAATCCCAACTATAACATACATGTTAAATATCTCGTTTCTTAAACACAAAACTTCCCAAACAGACTGAGGCTGCCGCAAATGCAAATCCAACCAGCAAAGAAGTAACCGCCATTTCCGATGTAATCTCTGTTCCAAGAAGCGTAATCTTCCCGCTCACAGTATAATTGATCATATGAAAATTTTCCAGTCCGGCTTTTGCAAGCATACGATCAATAAAACTATAAAAAATAATAAGTGCATTCATACACAGACAAATACCGATCACAATGCTGACTACATTATTTTTGATCACAAGCGCAATACACATTACGATCATCAAAAGAGCAAAATGCAGTATCGTCTGAAGAAGAAAATAAAGCGCAAACGCTCTTTTATCTCCCAGTATAACTTCATGGAAAAACAATTTGTTTGCCACTGTCTGTACAATGAAGAACAACATCATCGTCAATACTGTATAAAGGAACAAACATACGGCTTTGGCACATACGATCAAACCTCTGTTTTTCACTTGACCTGCTATATTTTTTACAAATCCGCTCGTTACATCTGCCGTAGAATACAGGATTGTAAAGATGATCATAAACACCGCAACGGCCTTTCCTTTTATATTTGCAAAAAACATATCGAAAACAGAAACCTGTTCCCCCGGTTTTGTCGGAGGCGTCACATCCATTCCAAGATTCACCTGACCGCTTTCTTGTTCTTCCATTGCATATTCATAATTCTGTTGCTGATCCTCAAGCGAATATGCATCCATTTCACCCGCTGTAAGCGCTGTTGTCACAATCATAAGAACAGCAAAAATTGTCCAGATTACATAGAGACTTTTTGTTTTAAACATACGGAACAATTCCATTCGTATCATATTAAGCATTGCAGGCACCTCCTGTCAGATTCAGAAAATAATTTTCAAGTTCTTCGCTTGTAATTCCAATCCCTCTCACACTGACACCTGCTTTTGCAAGCTCCATATTCACAGCTGCGCTTTCATCCAGCCTTTCGTATATGTGGATCGTATTCTTGTCTGTCACCTGATAGTTCTTAAATCCCATCTGATCCAGCACCGGCAGCGCCTGTTTTGGGTCATCGAGAAAAATCTCCATCCTTTCTCCACAGCGCTGCATCAACTCTTCTTTCGTAATTTCCTGTACGAGAGTTCCGTTATGAATAATTCCATAATGGGTTGCGATTTTAGACAACTCTTCTAAAATATGACTGGAAATAATGATCGTCATATTCTGCTCATCTCGAAGTTTGAAGATCATATCCCGGATTTCCGCGATTCCCTGTGGGTCTAATCCGTTAATCGGTTCATCGAGCAGCAGCAGATCCGGCTCTCCGACAAGAGCCATACCGATCCCGAGTCTTTGCTTCATTCCGAGCGAAAAATGTTTTGTCTTTTTCTTTCCCACATTAGACAGGCCAACTGTTTTTAATATATTTTCAATGTATCTTTTGTCATTGATCCCAAACAATCGGCATTTTACCGCCAGATTATCATAAGCAGACATATTTCCGTATAGTCCCGGCGACTCAATCAGACAGCTGATCCTTGAACGTACGTTTTTCAACTGAGCATTCTTATATCCGAACATTTCAATCTCACCCGAAGTCGGTTGTGATAAACCGCTTATCATTTTCAAAAATGTCGTTTTCCCAGCTCCGTTTCTTCCGATAAAGCCGTAAATCGAACCTTTTTTCACATGAAGATCAACATGATCTACCGCCTTATGATGACCGAATTGTTTTGTCAATCCGTGTGTAGCCAATAAATATTCACTCATCTTTTTTCTCCTTTTCTTTTCTTTATCTGCTCTCATTCTATAAACAAATTGCTAATCAATCGCAAATAAAAAGTAAAAAAAGAGTAAAGATTACGGATGAAGCCTGTACCCGATCCCCCATACAGTTTCAATATATTCTTTATCTGTCACAGCCTTGATCTTCTTGCGGATATTACTTATATGTACGTCTAACGTCTTTGTCTCTCCCATATATTGCTCTTCCCACGCATATTCAAACATTTCTTCTTTGCTGAATACTTTTTTCGGATGTTTTAACAACAGCTCCAATATTGAAAATTCCTGTTTTGTAATATGAGGCAATTCTGTATTTCCCACTTTCACAGTAAAATCACCCTTATTAAGTTCCAGCTCCTGATAAGTAAATCGGTGTTCCTCCTCTTTTCTCCCTGTTGTTTCTGCCCTTCTGATCTGCACTTCCACTCTGGCAGTTACTTCTTTAATATCAAACGGCTTCGTCACATAATCATCCGCTCCGCCGCGCAAAAATTCCACTTTATCATCAATCGTATCTTTTGCTGTTAGAATGATCACCGGGGTATTTCCTCTCTTTCGAATATCTCTAAGTACTTCTTCCCCCGAAATTCCCGGAAGCATTAAATCAAGAAGTATAACCGAATATCTTTCCCCCTGTAAAATCATTCTTGCTTCCGTACCTGAGAACGCCTGCGTACATATATACCCTTCTTTTTCTAATGCTTCTTTTAAAAGTCCGTTAATATTTACATCATCTTCTACGATTAATACTGAATTTCTATGTTCCATCTCCATCCTCATTTATGTAACAAATGTTTTTATCCCTCTGTTTTCATACGCCTTGTTTATATTTTCTCCGGATTTATATAAAAGTCATTTATTTTATCCATAGCATACAATATTCTTTTTCTACGGTTTCCGTATCTTTTCCTTCGCTTTGAATACAAAACCCTTCCCTTTCATAAAATTGTACTGCCCTTTTATTTTTTACATATACGTTTAATTCTAATCTTTTTCTCTTTTGTTTTACAAAATCAAGAAGCTGCTTTCCGATACTTTGGGAGCGAACGTCTCCTCTGACAAAAATCCCCGCCACATAATCTTTATCTAATCCGATAAAGCCGAGAATTCCGCCTGTTTCATCAAATACCTCTTCCATCATGTCTTCTATCTCGAAAACATAGATTTCCGCCTGCAAAAACATCTCTTTAACCGCATCTTTGTAACCTTCCCAATAACACGGATCAATAAAATCATGCGCTTCTTTATTCGCGGCAAGCCAGATTTTCACTGCCGCTTCCAGATCCTGTCTTTGAAATTTTCTGATCACGTCTTTCTCTCCTGCATCTTATCTTTTTATTCTCCGCATTCCGCGGCGTTTAAAAAATTTCTGCCATCATGTAAAATCAAACAGCGATAACTGATTACTCTGCGGAAGATCTCCAAATAATCCAAGCTCCGCCATCAGATCGATCACAGTCTTGCTGACTTTTGTTCTTTGCCTGAAGTCGTCAAGTGACAGATATGCCCCGTCTTTCGCCGCCTCTTCCACTGCCTCGGCAGCTTTATCCCCCATTCCTTCAATGCTTGCAAGCGACGGCATCAGCTTTCCGTCTACGATCTGAAACATCTTTGCCTTCGCCTTATAAATATCAATCGGGACAAACTCAAATCCACGGGCATACATTTCCTGAACGATCTTCATGTCTTTTAGCACGTCCTGCTCTTTCTTGCTTAGCTGATCCCCTTTACTTTTATACTGTTTTATATGATAATTCAACGTTTCTTTTCCCTGACACATAAGCGCATACGAAAACGCATCCGCCCTGATGCCGAAATACGCCGCATAATATGCAAGAGGATAGTTGATCTTACAGTATGCGATCCGATATGCCATCATAACATACGCGGCGGCATGCGCTTTCGGGAACATGTAGCTGATTTTTTTACATGACCAAATATACCACTCCGGCACATCCTGTGCTTTCATCGCCTCTTCCCATTCCGGTTTCAGTCCTTTTCCTTTTCGCACACTTTCCATAATCGTAAACGCAAGAGCACTTTCTACTCCTTTGTTGATAAGATAGATCATAATATCGTCTCTCGTACAAATCGCCGTCGAAATCGTCGCCTTTCCCGACTTCACAAGCTCCTGTGCATTTCCAAGCCACACATTCGTTCCGTGCGATAATCCGGAAATACGGATCAGATCCGAAAGTGTCTGCGGTTTCGTATCCTGAACCATTTGAATAACAAAGTCCGTTCCGAATTCCGGTATTCCGAGACTTCCGATCTTACATCCGTCAATATCTTCCGGCTTAATCCCCAACACTTCTGTTCCATGAAACAGTTCGATCACATCCTTATCATCAAGAGGAATTTCGGTCGCAATAAACGGATGATCTGCATTGTATTCATTTTCCATAGCATCCGATGTAATATAGTCCTCCAGTGTACGGATCATCGTCGGATCGTCATGTCCCAGAATATCTAACTTCAACAAGTTATGATCGATGGAATGATAATCAAAATGTGTCGTTGTAATTCCACATTCCATATCATTTGCCGGATGTTGAACCGGAGTAAATTCATTGATATCATGCCCGTGAGGAAGAACGACGATACCTCCCGGATGCTGACCTGTGCTTCTTCGGATTCCCGTACACCCTTCGGTCACTCTTTCTATCTCACATTTTCGTTTTCTTTGTTCATGCTCCTCATAGTAGTTCCGGACAAATCCATACGCTGTCTTATCTGCCAGAGTACCGATCGTTCCGGCCTTGAATGTATGTCCTTCACCGAAAAGAACTTCTGTATATTTATGCGCCTTTGCCTGATAATCTCCGGAAAAGTTCAAGTCGATATCCGGTTCTTTGTCTCCTTTAAATCCGAGGAATGTCTCAAACGGAATATCGAATCCCGCTTTCACAAGCTGCTCTCCGCATACCGGACACTTCTTATCCGGCATATCATACCCGCATCCGCCGGCAAATGAACGCACTTCATCCGACTCAAAATCACTATAATGACATTTGGAACAATAATAATGCGGACTTAACGGATTTACCTCTGTAATTCCCGCCATTGTCGCAACAAAGGAAGATCCGACCGATCCTCGCGAACCTACAAGATATCCGTCCGCATTTGACTTCCAAACAAGCTTTTGCGCAATGATATACATAACCGCATACCCATTTGAAATAATGGAATTCAGTTCTTTTTCCAGACGTGCGGAAACTTGCTTCGGAAGATCTTCTCCATACATCTCATGAGCTTTTCTGTAACAGATATCCCTTAGTTCCTGATCTGAATTTTCGATAACCGGAGGACATTTGTTCGGATTGACCGGAGAGATCTTTTCAATCATACCCGCGATCTTCACCGGATTATCTATAACAATCTCTCTCGCTTTCGCCGCGCCGAGGTAGGAAAACTCTTCCAGCATCTCATCTGTCGTGCGAAGAAACAACGGCGGCTGACGATCCGCGTCGTCAAATCCTTTTCCCGCCATAATAATCCTTCGGTACACTTCATCGTCAGGATTCAAAAAATGTACGTCGCATGTTGCCACTACCGGCTTTCCGAATTTTTCTCCGAGCTCCACGATCTCCCTATTGATATTTTGCAGATCTTCTATTGAATTTACATCCGATATACGTTCGCTCTCGATCATAAACTGATTATTTCCGACAGGCTGTATCTCATAATAATCATAGAATTCTGCCAGCCTCGCAATCTGTTGGGCAGAGCGCTTTTCATGCACTGCCTGATATAATTCTCCCGCCTCGCAGGCGCTTCCGATCAGTAGCCCTTCCCTGTGCTCGCTCAAAAGACTTTTCGGTATTCTCGGTCTTCTTGCGTAGTAAGTCATATGCGATTGAGAGATCAACCGGTACAGATTATATCGGCCGATATCATTTTTCGCCAAAATAATAATATGATGTGTCGGCATTTTCCGAATCGCATTGACATTCCGGTCCCCGTAACGATTCACTTCTTTTAAAGTTCCGACCTGATCCTTTTTCAGCATTTCTGTAAATTTAACAAATATTTCCGCAGTTGCCTCTGCATCATCCACTGCACGGTGATGATTCTCAAGGGAAATATTCAACGCTTTCGCCACGATATTTAATTTATATTTTGACAACGTCGGCAAAAGTACACGTGCCAGCGCTACTGTATCCAGATATACAAACTCATCCGAAAGTCCAAGCGACCGGCAATTCTGTTCGATAAATCCAACATCAAACCCGGCATTGTGCGCGACAAGCACACCGTCTCCTGCAAACTCAAGGAACTGAGGTAAAACAACGTCTATTGTCGGTGAATCCATCACCATTTCATCTGTGATGCTTGTCAGGTTTGTGATCTCAAACGGAATCGGCCGTTTCGGATTCACAAACGTACTAAAACGATCCGTGATCTTCCCGTCCGTCACTTTTACGGCTCCGATCTCTATGATCGCATCTTTGATCGAACTAAACCCTGTAGTCTCGATGTCAAAGACAATATAAGTATCGTCAAGTGTCTGATCGCCTGCGTTTACTGCAATCTCCGTCAAATCGTCCACAACATATCCTTCCACACCGTAAAGAACTTTAAACGGGTCGTCTTTATCAAGCGTTTCAATATAATGATTGGCGTCCGGAAACGCCTGAGCCACACCGTGATCTGTGATCGCGATCGCAGGATGTCCCCAGTCATGCGCACGTTTTACGATATCTTTTACTTCCGACACACCGTCCATATCGCTCATTTTCGTATGACAATGAAGTTCTACCCGCTTGATTGGACTTAAATCTTCCCTTTGAACCGTAAAATCACCGATCTTTTTAATTCCTGTTACAGAAGCTATCGTAAGTTCTCCGTCAAATTTATCAATCGTCGTAACTCCTTTGACTTTTACGAACGCTCCTTTTTTTAATTCCCCTAAGATTTCAGGAAGTTGTTCGTTTTTCGCAAACATTTTCACTGTGATCGTGTCTGTAAAGTCTGTCACAGAAAATATAATGATCGTCTTTTCATTCCGGATTTCTCTTGTATCAAAACTGATAATCTTACCGTGTACTGTGATCTCTCCCATTTCTGTGATCACCTGCTCTAAAGAAATAGGCTCATCTTCAAAATTACGCCCGTAAATCAGATTCGGATCGTCACCGATCTTAACAGGACGGTAAAAATCTTTCTTTCGGAATTCACCTTTTTTAAATTCTCCCTTTTTCGCTCCTCCTGATATTGCCGCCGATGTTCCTTTCCCGTCTCGGGATGATACCGATGCTTTATCCGCCGCATTTTCAGATGAAGTTCTTTTTATCTGATCTTTCTTCTCTTCTCCTTCTGCCTGAGGCGTTTCCCCGCGCTGTCTTGCCCGTCTCTCAAAGATCGCATTGATCTCCTGTTGGATTCTCTGTTCATCATATTCCCTGCTTCCTGTTCTGTCAGGCTCTTTGTAATCTACACGGATCTCTGCCGGAATATGAAATCTTTCTGAATACACTTCCTTTAACAGATCCACGATCTCTTCTTTTCGTCCTGCCGAAACAATCGTATCAAGCAGTTCCAGGCAGACTACATTTTCCGCTTCATAGCGGATATCTGCCTGTGCAAACATATTAGATGCAAGCATACTTTTTTCTTTCAATTCAAGGATGATACTCTCCCTGTATTCATTCATAAGCGCTTCTGCAGTATACTGTCCCGAGAGCATATACTCCTCCACAATATGCACCGCAACAGCCGTTTTGGCAAATAACTGATCTTTGATACATTGTTCCATCTGAAAAATCTGCTTCTTCTGAATGAGATGTCTGCTGAAAATATATATGTTAAGAAAATCACGTCGCGAGTTCGTCGTGATCTTCTTAACTTCCACATCTGAAAACAGCAAACGGACATCATCGTCTGCTCTCAACGTCGGAAATACATGAAAAAATTTTTTATCGTCTTTTACCTGTTCCAAATCAACAGCTCCTATATATTCTTTTACACTGATAACAGTAATACGTATTTTTTTTAGCTCTCTTCATCCGGCATGATCCGAATCTGTCACTTTTTCCAGTTTAAAAGTTCCTGCCGCAATGTTTCCAAAAGTTTTTCTTCTTTTACTTTTTTTATGATCTCGCCTTTTTTGATCAGAAGACCTTCTCCGATCCCTCCGGCGATTCCGATATCAGCTTCTCTTGCCTCTCCCGGACCGTTCACTACGCATCCCATAACGGCAACTTTGATATCAAGAGGAATATCCTGAACCATCTTCTCCACTTCGTTTGCCAAACCGATCAGATCGATCTTCGTCCTGCCGCAAGTAGGACAAGATACAACTTCGATCCCGCCTTTTCGCAGACCAAGTGTTTTTAATATAAGCTTTGCGCTTCGAATCTCTTCTGCCGGATCTCCGGTCAAAGAAACTCGGATCGTATTTCCTATCCCTTCGTTGAGGATGATCCCAAGACCTATCGAAGATTTTATATTTCCCGAATAAACCGTTCCCGATTCTGTAATACCGACATGAAGCGGATAAGGACATGCCTTTGCGATCAATTCGTGAGCTTTCACGCACATCAGCACATCGGAAGATTTAATACTCACAACAAGATTGTCATATCCCATTTTTTCGATCATATGCACTTTGTCAAGAGCACTCTCCACGATCCCTTCTGCCGTTACACCGTTGTATTTTTCCAAAATATGCTTTTCTAAAGAACCACTGTTCACACCGACACGGATTGGTACATTGTACTCTTTTGCCTTATCTACAACAGCCTGAACCTTTTCTTCCGAGCCGATATTTCCCGGATTGATCCTAATCTTATCCGCTCCGTTTTCGATCGCGGCGATCGCCAGCCTGTAATCGAAATGAATATCTGCCACAAGAGGAATATGAATTTGTTTTTTTATTTCTTTCAGCGCCTCTGCCGCTTCCATTGTCGGAACCGCACAACGAATGATTTCACATCCTGCCGCCTCCAAACGCAGTATCTGATCTACTGTTTCTTTCACATTTTCTGTCTTTGTATTTGTCATCGACTGGATCGTTACCGGATGAGTTCCTCCGATCTTTACATTGCCGATCGCAATTTCTTTTGTGTTTTCCCTGTACATTCTGTTTCTCCTTTTTCCGAACTGTCTTATCGCTTTATTATAACAGAAGAGTTCCGTAAACGGAACTCTTCTTCATCTGATTTGCTGTTACTTCTTTTCTCTTTTGACAAATACAAGCTGATCGCCATATTCACGCTCTGTTAATGTAAGCGTATCTTTCTCTATACTGTAATCATATGTTCCTGAGAGAAGTCCTTCCGCCTGTGTATCTTCAGTGTGAATCGTAAAAACCTTCGTTTTTGTATCCACTTCTGATTGCACCGTCTCAAAAGACTTTTTATCCTCGTCTGTCAGAGTAACTTTTCCGTTACTTTCTATCTTGATCACTTCTCCGCTGTCTTCACTGACCCAAGTTCCCACAAGTGGATTTCCGACAAAGAGTCTCGTCACAAAAAAGACCGCTACGATAACTATAAGTATTGATGATATTGCAACAATCGTTCTCCAAAGCGTACTTCTTTTCTCTTCATTATTTTCTAAAATCATAGATTATTTCGTTTCCCTTCTTTTTCTGTCTCGCTTCGGGTTTCACACCAAAGCACTCTGTTCTGCATAATTTATTTTCTTTTTTATTTCCGTTTGACAATCTTAGCGTCGGCAAAAAATTCCGGTACATGGAAACTTGGCACACTCGATAAGATAGGGGAATAAGATGCATAATGTTCGGCTTCTTTTGACTCTGAAATTTTATAAAAATTGCATGTAAAATAGCTTCCTTCTCCTAAATTCAGCGGTCCGTAAATCTTTTCCAAAATTTTAACGGGAACTTTCAATTCTGCCGTCCAGTCATTTTCATGCACTTCTGCATGACATTCAAATCCCGCCCGTTCCGCCTCTGTAAAATAAGAACGGTACATCCGTCTGGAACCATATTCCGCATGCAGGACTCCGTTTGCATTTACTGCAAAATTCAAATAATTTTCTTCATTCGCTCTCGAAGAAACCGGCTCGAACATAAGATAAGCTTCCATCACGCTGTCTCTGTAAATCGGATCATTGATCTCCGTATAAACACGAAGAGGATTCTTTTCTTCACAGATCAGCTTCAAATAGAATGCATCTTGAGGAATAAATCCGATATATCCATACATAGGAGGAAATTTCTCAGTTCCCCATAATGCATTTTCCACACGAAACGGAATCAGATCATCCAACTGCTCTTTTCTTTCTATTATTGCAACCTCTAATTTCATACGATGCACCTCCTCGGCTTTACTACAGAGCACAACTGTTACAGATTAATTATATGTTTATATATAATTTATCAGAAAATTCGTTGTTTTTCAATCCTTCGTATTACCAATTCAACACACATCTGCTATAAAATCATTCTCCGCCTAATTTTGATGCCGCAAACCATCCTGCCGCAAATGTCACCACTCCGATCAGCAATGTCACAACAGAGAACGCACTCCAGTCTGTCTTTAACAAAATTGCGATCGGCGATGCGATGATCAGACCGATGATTGCATAATATGCATGGATCTCCGCTTTTGAAAAAATAAATTCGATCAGCTTTGCAATCAGGAAGATCCCGATCACGATCCCGATTCCGAACGGTATCAAAACTTTACACTGCGTCAAAATACCATTTATATCAAAAGCTACAACAGCGTCAATAAATTGATTGATTGTTTTCAGAATCGTATCATAATATCCGAGAAGCATAAGCATCATAGATCCGCTTACTCCAGGAACGACCATCGTTGCAGCCGCAATGATACCAACGCCGAACAACTTGATCATATTTATAATTCCGAAACTTACATCTGCCGCTTTTCCGTTTGTATCCCCAAGCAAAGCCATCAGTATCACTATTCCGAAAAAGATCAAAAATGCAGCGATCTTCCCTGTCGAAACCGAGTGGCCTTTCACTTTATTAAAAATAAACGGAAGACTGCCCGCGATCAATCCGCAGAAAGCAAAATTTGTCGGAATCGGATAATTTTCCAAAAGAAACTCAAACAGCCTTGAAAGAATAACGATTGCCGCTCCCGCTCCTATGAAAATCGGAATAAGCAGTTTCATGCTGTTCTTAAATTCTGATTTCAGATGCGTGATCGCATGAATCAGTTTATCGTAAAGTCCCATTGCGACCATCATTGTTCCCCCGCTCACTCCGGGAATAATATTCGCAATTCCGACAACCATACCTTGTAACAATTTTTTTATCATTTTCTATGCTCCTATTTTCTTTTTCAGGAAATCAAGAAGTATCTTCATCTCCTCATCTGTGCCTATTGTGATTCTGAGATAATCTTTTATCTTAGGATCATTCCAATGCCGCACATAAATTCCCGCTTCTTTTAATTCTTCAAACAATTTAAGCGCATCATATCTCGGATGAGTCACAAACAAAAAATTTGCCTTTGAATCTGTAAATTCAAATCCGAGTTCTCTGAGTTGCTCTTTTACATTTTCCCGCGTTTGTACTATTTTACTTATATTTGTTTTAAAATATTCCGTATTTTCCAAAGCTGCCGCTCCACATGCGATTGCCGCACAGCTCATTGTATAAGAATTAAACGAATATTTTACATCATTTAAACAACGGATCAATTCCGGATTGGAAACTGCATATCCGATTCGCATTCCCGCCATACTTCTAGACTTTGAAAACGTCTGCGTAACAATCAGATTATCATAACGGTCAATCAAGCTGATCGCTGACTTTCCTGCAAAATCAACATACGCTTCATCTATGATCACAATATTGTCTCTGTTATGACGCAAAATATCTTCAATGAAATCCACTTCCTCATAAATCGCCGTCGGGGCATTTGGATTCGGAAAAATGATTCCTCCGTTTACTTTGTAATAATCTTCTTTTACAATTCTAAACTTTTCATCTAATTTCGGGCAGACATACGGAATCCTGTACAAATTTGCCCATACCTGATAAAAAGAATATGTAATATCAGGAAATAATATCGGTTTTCCCGAATTAAAAAACGTAAGGAAGCAAAGCGAAAGCACATCGTCTGATCCGACTCCCACAAAAATCTGATCTTCTCCTACTTTTAATTGATCCGCGAGCGCTTTTATAAGCTTCCCTGAGGCCGGATCCGGATAAAGACGAAATTCATCCTCTTTCAGTTCATCAAAAACCGCTTTCACTTCGGGCGCCGGGGGGTATGGATTCTCATTTGTATTCAGTTTCACTACCTTTTGCCGCGGCTGTTCTCCCGGAACATACGGATCCACTATACGTATATTATTTAAAAGTTCTTTTCTGACCGTCATTGTCTCTTCTCCCGCACATGGCTTTTTACATTCTTACTATTTATATTCTCCGGCAAGTTCTTTAAATTTCGGCAATGAATTTACGATTGTCTCGTAAGCCACACAATATGCGATACGCACATATCCCGGACATCCGAACGAACTTCCCGGAACGATCAATATGTTATATTTCTTTGCCGCTGCGCAAAATGCCTTTTCATCTTCAACCGGAGATTTGACAAAGAGATAAAATGCGCCTTCCGGTCTGATACATTCAAATCCGAGCTCTTTTAACCCGTTATAAAGCGCCTCTCTGTTTCTGTCATAATAAGAAATATCTGTTTTCGCATTCAAACATGCCTTTACTACTTTCTGCTGAAGTGTCGGGGCATTGACAAATCCAAGAATACGCGTCGCTACACTTGCTGCCGAAATCAAATCTTCGCTGTCTGAAGCTTCACTTGGGATCACAAGATAACCGATTCGTTCTCCCGGAAGAGAAAGAGATTTACTATAAGAATATCCAACGATCGTATTCGCATAATACTTCGTCAGATACGGAACTTCCACCCCGTCATATGCCAGCTCTCTATACGGCTCGTCCGAAATAAGATAAATGTCCGTTCCGAATTCTTTCTGTTTCTTTTCTAAAATTTGCGCCATTTTTTCAATCGTCTCTTCCGAATATACAACTCCTGTCGGATTATTCGGCGTATTAACGATGACTGCTTTTGTCTTTGCCGTAATCTTTTCTTCAAACTCCGCAAGTTTCGGCTGAAATGTTTCTGTATCAGGAGATACTTCGACAAGCACACCGTCATAATTGCTGACATAACTTCTGTATTCTCCGAAATACGGTGCAAATACGATCACTTCATCTGCCGGATTCAGCAAAGATTTTAAAATCACATTTAATCCTCCTGCCGCTCCGACAGTCATGACGATGTTATTTCCTTCAAATGATGTGCCAAACCGTTCGTTCAAAGACTGTGCCACCGCTTCGCGCACATCCGCATAACCTGCGTTACTGTTTGTATAACCGTGAAGCGCGATCGGATCTTCCTCATTCAGAAGTTCGATGATCGCATTTTTTACTGCTTCCGGCGCCGGAACATTCGGATTTCCGAGACTGAAATCAAATACATTTTCCGCACCGTAAATCTTTGCGAGACGGTTTCCCTCCTCGAACATCGCTCGGATCGCAGAACTGTTTGCCACCATATTTTCCATTTTTTTTGATATCATAGCTGTCACTCCATTTCTTTTACAATTCCTTTTTCCTCAAGAAAAGCCGGTCTATAAGAAAGTTTCGCCTTGCGAAGTCCCTCGGCTCCGGTGTCCTCCTCACGATTCACATATTCATACTCCATACATTCATGCTGTACAAACTGCTGATTGATCATCGGATACGCCCCGTCTACTTCCGCAAACGCTTTTTCAATATGCACGACAAATGTGTCGTCGCTGACCGGTTCTCCGACCGTAAAGGCTACGATCTTTCCGTCTGCTTTTAAAACGCCGCCTTTTAATCCCAGCTCTTTATATAAACGCAAAGAATTCAGCGTCACGCACATCTCTGCATTTTTTTCCGGATCATCTTCACATCCGTTTTTATTTCTCCATTTTAGAGCCATCTGGAAGCAGTCTTCCACATTATCGTCATTTAACGGCTCATAACTCCAGTCCGGATAAAGCGACTTGAACTTATTGATATGATTGCGCTTCCCATGAAGCTTTTTCCCTGCCAGAGAAGCAAGCTTCTCTGTTTCATACACATAATCTGCCAGATCTCGGTTATACTCGATAAAAAACTTTTTCGGATACCACTTGTCAAGCTGTGCAAACATATGCGGCGTTACATTATACAATATAAAAGGAACGTCTTTCTCTTTGCAATATTCCATAAGAAATTCAAGCGCTTTCTTAACATTCTCCGGTTCTCCCGCCGGATAAGTAAACGAAAGATTTTTCCCGCTGTCTCTAAAAACAAGTGTATCTTCGATGATTGCATACTGTACTTTGTAATGTCTTGACCATAGATATACATTCACAAATGTTCTTTCACAGCTTCTGCTTTGAGCTTTTTCAAAATAAGAGGAAATAATTTCTTTATCTTCCAGTTCCGGCCGTTTAAACGTAGGTTCTGTCATAAAATCTTATCCCTCCATTTTTGCAAGCTTCGCTGTTTGATCTGCTGCTATCAGACTGTCGATAATTTCATCCAAATCTCCGTTCAGTATTGTATCTAACTTATGAAGAGTCAGCTTGATCCTGTGATCTGTAACACGTCCCTGCGGGAAATTATATGTTCTGATCTTTTCGGAACGGTCTCCCGTACCGATCTGACTTCTTCTAGCCTCCGCTTCTGAAGCCTGTTGTTTTTCCAATTCCAGATCGTACAGTTTTGAACGAAGCAGACGGAATGCTTTTTCTTTATTTTGAAGCTGAGACTTCTCCGTCTGGCTGTAAATTACAATTCCCGTGGGATAATGAGTAAGACGGACTGCGGAATCGGTTGTATTGACACACTGTCCTCCGTTTCCCGACGCACGCATAACGTCGATACGAATATCTTTCTCATCGATCACTACGTCAACTTCTTCTGCCTCCGGCATGATTGCAACGGTAATCGTAGATGTATGGATACGACCGCCGCTCTCTGTTTCCGGAACACGCTGAACCCTGTGAACTCCGCTTTCATATTTCAATCTGGAATAAGCTCCCTGACCTGTAATCATGAATACGCACTCTTTGAATCCTCCGATTCCGTTTTCGTTCAAAGAGATCATCTCTGTCTTCCATCTTCGGCTGTCCGCATAATGAACATACATACGGTAGATCTCAGCCGCAAAAAGCGCCGCTTCATCACCGCCTGCGCCTGCCCGGATCTCAACGATAACGTTCTTATCATCATTCGGATCTTTCGGGAGCAGAAGGATCTTCAGCTCCTGTTCCAATTCTTCTACACGTTTTCTCGAATCGCTCAACTCTTCTTTCGCAAGTTCTCTCATCTCTTCGTCAGACTCTTCCTCAAGCATCGCCAGACTGTCTTCGATGTTCTGCCTGCACTGCTTGTACTCATTGTAAGCCTCTACGATCGGCGCAAGATCACTTTGCTCTTTCATCAGTTTTCTAAACCTTACAGGATCGTCCGCCACACCCGGCTCCTGTAACTCTCCCATAACTTCTTCATATCGAATTAACAAATCTTCTAATCTGTCAAACATTTCTCTTATCCTTTCCTGTACACCTCATCTGTATACTGTCCTGTATATTTTCTATACACTTTGTAAAACTACCCACTGTCTAAAGCTAATAGGCTTGCGACAAACTTATTTTCAACTATACATGCCATATACGACGCGGTCAAGTCCCGCAAGATCTTTTTTCACTTCAATATTTTCATACCCAGCCTCTTGAAGCAGCGTTTTTACCGCTTCCGCCTGATCGCTTCCGATCTCAAATATAAGCCGTCCGCCGCGCTTTAAATACTGTCTGCTTTCTTTCACGATGATCCGATAAAAATAAAGACCGTCCTCTTTTCCGTCCAATGCCTTGATAGGATCGTGAAATCTGACTTCCTCTTGAAGCCGCTCTATTTCAGATGTCCGTATGTAAGGCGGGTTTGAAAGGATCATATCAAAACTTCCTTCTACGTTTTCAAACAGATCTCCTTGCACAAACTTCGCTTCTATACCGAGCTTTTTCGCATTTTCAACCGCAACAGCCAGCGCTTCTTTTGAAATATCCGAGCCGACGCCGTAAATATCTGTTTTTCGTTTCCTTCTTACATAATGCAGCATACTCAAAAGAACGCAGCCTGATCCGGTACAAAGATCAAGAATCCGGACTATTTCCTTATGTTTCTTTTCTTTTTCAAGCAGACACAAAGCCTGTTCTACAAGAACTTCTGTATCCTGACGGGGAATAAGTACATGTTCGTTTACCAGAAACGGAAGTCCCATAAATTCCTGTACCCCGGTAATATGTTGGAGCGGAATCCTCTCTGCCCGCCTTTTGATACACTCTTCATACTGTATTTTTTCTTCTTCAGTCAATTCTTTTTCCGGGTATGCATAAAATACTGCCCTGCTGATCTTTGTCACATATTCTAATAAATACCATGCATCGATCTTTGACTCTTCGACACATGCCTTTTCTAACAATTCGACGCCCCATGCATACGCTTCTTTATAATTCATTGTTTTTCTCCTGCCACTCCCGCCAGTCAAACACTTTCTCTACCGCACAGATCGCCACTTCGATCATACTGTCATCCGGTTCTTTCGTCGTCATATTTTGAACCCACATTCCCGGCTTACTCAAAAGATTCACAACCGGATTGTCACTGTTGCCTGCCAATTTGATGATTTCATAAGAAACACCTGCGATAAGCGGAAGAAGCGCCAGCCTGATAACAATGCGCATTACCTGTGACTGCGCCGTAATAAAAAAGCAAAATATCACACTTACGATCATCACAAAAAAGAGAAAACTTGTTCCGCATCGTTTGTGCTGTTTTGAACTTTTCCTCACATTTTCCACATTCAGTTCTAATCCGTGTTCGATACAGTTAATACACTTATGTTCTGCCCCGTGATACATAAAGGTTCTTTTTATATCTTTTGTCCTTGAAATAAGAAAAATATAAATCAAAAAGATCGCAACACGGATCACACCTTCAAAAACAGTCACCGCAACACGGGATGACGTCACCCGTTTCAAAAGTCCGCTCAGCACATAGGGCAGTATCATAAACAATGCCGCAGCCGCCAGCAACGAAATGACTACCGTAATGTTCATAATGATCTTCTCTTTCTTTTCTCTCTTTTGCGCCTCTTCTTTCGTCAAAAGTTCGCCTTCCTCTTCTTCCTCAAAAAACGAAGCAGAATACATCAACGTCTTCATTCCAAGAACAAGAGAATCCACAAAATTAAATATTCCTCTTATAAAAGGAATTTTCAGAAGAACTTTCCACGGAATCACACTATGATAATCCCACACTTCTGATTCTATCTCTCCATCCGGCTTTCGTACTGCCACAGAATACTTTCCGCCGTTTCTCATCATAATGCCTTCCAGCACTGCCTGTCCGCCAATATTCGATGATCGCATAATTTCCCTGCTTTCTCCTTTACTGTCTGCCGGAATCTTAACTAAGAGAATTGCTTCCTCAGTCTGACCTGTACAGATTTTTAATTACTGAAAAACTAACGTATTCTCAGTAAAGAAAAGAGGCTGAGATGATCCCACCTCAGCCTGCTTCATTCGCTTCTTATTTAATACCGTATTTTTTATTAAACTTATCAACACGGCCGCGTGCCTGTGCTGCTTTCTGCTGTCCTGTATAGAACGGATGGCATTTGGAGCAGATTTCAACGTGGATGTTCTCTTTTGTAGAACCTGTTACAAATGTGTTTCCACAGTTGCAAGTCACAGTTGCCTGATGATATTCTGGATGGATTCCTTCGCGCATGATTTTCACCTCTCTATTTCAAAATAGTTATTATAATCTCTAAACAGCTTCCTCATTGTATCACAAGTTATTTCCTTTTGCAACTATTTTTTAGATAAACTTCTGGCGAATAACCTGCTGCACTAATTCTGCGTTTGATTTTGTCCTCGAAAACATATTGATCAGATTGTCTGCGGCTTCTTCCGCTTTCATTCCGTTTAACGCCTTCCGGATAATGTAACTTGCTTCTTGTTCCTCTTTATTAAGAAGAAGATCTTCTCTTCTCGTTCCGGAACGTGGAATATCGATTGCCGGAAACACTCTTTTCTCCTGAAGTTTTCGATCAAGCATAAGTTCCATATTTCCTGTTCCTTTAAACTCTTCGTATACGACATCGTCCATCTTACTTCCCGTTTCTACGAGAGCAGTGGCCAGAATAGTAAGACTTCCGCCTTCCCGCATTTTTCGGGCTGCTCCGAAAAAGCGCTTCGGACTGTAAAGAGCCGCCGGATCAAGACCTCCCGACAATGTTCGTCCCGATGGCGGAACGGTCAGGTTATATGCACGTGATAATCTTGTAATACTATCTAAAAGGATCATTACATCCCGGCCATGTTCTACGAGACGTTTTGCCCTTGCGATCAACATCTCCGATACCCTTTTATGATGTTCCGGAAGTTCGTCAAACGTAGAATATATTACCTCTACATTCGGTCCTTCGATCGCTTCTTTAATATCAGTTACTTCCTCCGGCCGTTCATCGATCAGTAATATAAGAAGGTGCATGTCCGGTTCTGTTTTCTGTACCGAAAGCGCAACTTCTTTTAAAAGAGTTGTTTTTCCCGCTTTCGGCGGAGAAACGATCATTCCTCTCTGACCTTTTCCGATCGGCGAAATCAAATCCATAATCCGCATCGCCGTACTGCTTCCCGGCTGTTCCAGACGGATTCTGTCTTTTGGAAATATTGGTGTCAACTCTTCAAAGTTCGGTCTTTTCGCAGCTTCCGCCGGGTGATATCCGTTGACTGTAGTTACATAAAGAAGGGCGCTGAATTTTTCACTCTGCGTTTTAATCCTTGTATTTCCAGACAATATATCTCCCGTTTTAAGTCCGAACCGGCGGATCTGTGCAGGTGAGACATATACGTCATTTTCTCCCGGAAGATAGTTGTCACTTCTGATAAATCCAAAACCGTCGGGCATGACCTCTAATATTCCGCTTACCGAGCATCCGCTGTCAAGCTGTTCCATATCTGTCTCCGGCTTCTTATCCTTCGCCTCTCTATGTTCCTTATTTTCTTTCAATTCAGAAGCTGCTTTTTCCTCTTTATTTTGATTTTGCATTTCTTTCAAATGCTCCTGCGAACTTTCTTTTTGTTCCGAAAGCTTCTCCTGATCTTCCTGCTCGTCAAGAGAGATCATCGCTTCGATCAAATCTGCTTTTTTTAATGTAGAAACGCCTTTCATTTTTCTCGCTTTTGCCAACTCTTTTAATGTTGCCAGCGGGAGAGATTCATATTTTTCTCTTGTCATAATCCAACCCTTTCATGAAATATAAGAAATATAAACAAATCGGTTTCTTCAATTTTTTCTAAATGCTCCGGGAATCACTGTCTGAATTGACATAAAATTGATGAATTCACTAAACATGTGTACTTATTATACATTTCGTTCATGCCCTTGTCAAGACGGGGGGAGAAGTGCTATGATAATAACATATGTGCAAAACGATAATTACAAGCGAGGTAATCAAAATGTCAAATAGCGAAAAAGCACTTCAGATGCATGAACAATGGAACGGGAAACTGGAAACAACAGCAAAAGCCCACGTCAATTCCCGCGAGGATCTTGCGATCGCTTACACTCCGGGAGTAGCGGAACCGTGTAAAGTTATCGCAAAAGATCCGGAAGCCGCATACAAATATACAATCAAATCCAACACTGTAGCAGTCGTTTCCGACGGAAGCGCCGTACTTGGCCTCGGAAACATCGGCGCTCTTGCCGCAATGCCTGTTATGGAAGGAAAGGCCGTACTTTTCAAAGAATTCGGCGGTGTCAATGCAGTACCGATCTGTCTTGATACCCAAGATACAGAGGAGATCATCCGTACTGTCGTAAATATTGCTCCGGCATTCGGAGGAATCAATCTGGAAGACATCTCGGCTCCCCGCTGTTTTGAAATCGAAACACGTTTAAAAGAACTGCTTGATATTCCTGTTTTCCATGACGATCAGCACGGAACCGCTATCGTCGTACTTGCCGGAATCATCAACGCCCTGAAAGTAACCAAAAAAGAGAAGGAGACATGCCGCGTTGTCGTAAACGGAGCCGGCAGCGCCGGAGTTGCGATTACGAAACTTCTTTTAAATTACGGTTTCAAAGACATTACAATGTGCGATATTAACGGAATCATCTCAAAAGATTCAGAGAACTTAAACTGGATGCAAAAGGAAATGGCAAAAGTGACTAATTTAAAAAATGCTTCGGGAACTTTGGCCGACGCTTTAAAAGGCGCAGATATTTTTGTCGGTGTTTCCGCTCCCGGCATCGTCACAAAAGACATGGTTGCTTCTATGAATAAAGACGCCATTTTGTTCGCTATGGCGAATCCTGTTCCCGAGATCATGCCTGATCTTGCCAAAGCCGCAGGTGCGAAAGTCGTCGGAACGGGACGTTCGGATTTTCCGAATCAGGTAAATAACGTAGTAGCTTTTCCGGGTATCTTTAAAGGCGCTTTAGAAGGCCGTGCTTCTCAGATCACAGAAGAAATGAAACTCGCCGCTGCAAAAGCGATCGCCGGACTTGTCCCGGATGAAGAACTTTCCGAAGATAATATTTTACCTCAGGCATTTGACCCATGTGTTGCGGAAACAGTCAGCCGCGCAATAAAGGAATTGATTTAATGGCGCCTGTTTTTTCACAGTTTCAGCCGGATGGGGAACGTTATCGTTCCCTGAACCTCTATCTTAAGAAACTGTTCGGAGAAAAAGTATATAAGGTCACTTTAAACGGAGGGATGACATGTCCGAACAGAGACGGACATATCGGAACCGGCGGATGTATTTTCTGCAGTGCGATGGGATCCGGTGACTTTGCGGGAAACGCTTCGCTTTCTATTACCGAACAACTAAGGGAAGGCAAAGACGCAATCAGAAAAAAGCGCCCCGTACGCAAATTTATCGCTTATTTTCAAGCGTTTACAAACACTTACGCTCCTGTAGATCATCTTGAAAAAATATTTACCGAGGCAATAAACGATCCCGATGTCTGCGCTCTCTCAATCGCCACCAGACCCGATTGTCTGCCTCCTGCCGTACTTGAGCTGCTTGGCAGATTAAACCGGATCAAACCTGTCTGGGTAGAGTTGGGACTTCAGACGGTCAATTCCGAAACGGCACGTTTCATCCGGCGCGGATATCCGACGGATGTATTTGATCATGCGGTGCACCGGCTTCGTATGCTTGGAATCACTGTCATCGTTCACGTCATCCTCTTTCTTCCGTACGAAACGAAAGAAATGATGTTCCATACGATCGATCATTTGAACAAACTTGATATTCAGGGGATTAAACTGCAGCTTCTTCATATATTGAAAGGAACAGATCTCGCAGCCGTTTACGAAAAAACACATTTTCACATACCTGATATGGAAGAATATATCGAACTGCTCGGGTCATGTATCGCAAAACTGCGCCCTGATATCATTGTTCACAGACTGACAGGAGACGGACCTAAAGAACTTCTTATCGCGCCGTTATGGACAAGCGCAAAACGAACCGTCTTAAATCGGTTTCATCAATATTTAAAGCAACAAGACATTTGGCAGGGAAAGGATTATCATGTCTGAAACATTTACACTGTATAAACTAATCATACTCTATATGCTGAACAAAGTTGATTTTCCGCTCACCACTTCCCAGATATCGGAATTCGTACTGGATAAAGGGTACACAACTTATTTTAAATTGCAGGAGGCAATCTCCGAACTGACGCAGTCCGAGCTGATCCGCACCGAGACAACCCACAATCGGACTCTCTATCATCTCACAGAGAGCGGTGCGGAAACGATCCATTATTTCAGCAATAAAATTTCATCCGCCATACGCAAGGATATCGACGATTTTCTGACCGAAAAACAATATGACTTAAAAGAAGAAGTATCTGTAAAAGCCGACTACTATCTAAACACAAATCAGGAATACGAAACAAGATGTCAGATTGTAGAAAACGGTTTCAGCCTGATCGACTTAAAATTAACTGTTCCGACTGAAAAAGAGGCTAAAGCCATCACAAATCACTGGAATTTAAAAAGTCAGGAAATCTACACATTACTCCTTACGAATCTTCTGTAAGTATTCCGTTATCGTTTTTTCGTATCCGAGTATGCCCGGTTCATAGAATCGGGCATTTTTTATTTCATCAGGAAGGTACTGCTGTTTCACATAATGATCCGGATAATCATGAGCGTACTTATAATCTGTGCCATGACCGAGTTTTTTTGCCCCTTTATAATGCGCGTCTCTAAGATGTGCCGGCACGCTTGTCTGATAGTTCCTCACCGCTTCATTTGCCGCAAAAATCGCATTGACCGCAGAGTTACTTTTAGGCGCACATGCTACATACGTCACTGCCTGAGATAAAATAATCTGAGACTCCGGCATGCCGATCCGCTCTACCGCCTGTGCCGCCGAAACGGCAACCGTCAGAGCCATCGGATCTGCATTTCCCACATCTTCCGCTGCGCATATCATAATGCGGCGGGCAATAAACTTGACATCTTCTCCCGCATACAGCATTTTTGCCAAATAAAACACTGCCGCATCCGGATCTGATCCACGCATACTTTTGATAAACGCCGAAATAATATCGTAATGATTATCCCCTTTTTTATCATAGTTTACCACTCTTTTCTGTATACATTCCGAAGCTGTTTCAAGAGTAATATGAATAATCCCGTCTTCTGACCGTTCTGTCGTTAAAACGCCCAGTTCAATCGCATTCAACGCGTTTCTGGCATCTCCTCCCGACATATCCGCTAAAAATTCAAGCGCTTCTTCTTCTATCTTGGCGCCAAAACTTCCGAGACCTTTTTCTTCATCTTCCACCGCACGTCTAAGCAATATTTTAATATCTTCTTTCTCAAGCGGTTTCAATTCAAACACGGCAGAACGGGAAAGCAAAGCTCCGTTTACCTCAAAATATGGATTTTCTGTTGTAGCCCCGATCAATATCACTGTTCCGTCCTCCACAAACGGAAGGAGATAATCTTGCTGGCCTTTATTAAACCTATGGATCTCATCGATAAAAAGAATCGTCCGTTTCCCGTACATTCCCTGCATATCTTTCGCTTCTTTTACGACTTCCTCCATGTCCTTTTTCCCCGCAACAGTCGCATTGATCTGCTTAAATTCTGCACTTGTCGTATTTGCGATCACTTTTGCAAGAGTTGTTTTACCTGTTCCCGGAGGACCGTAAAAAATAACGGAACTAAGCTTATCCGCTTTGATCGCCCGATATAACAATTTATCCTTTCCTATAATATGCTGTTGTCCGACCACTTCATCCAAAGTCTTAGGGCGCATTCTGGATGCCAGCGGCGATTCTTTTTCCTTCTTTGTCTCCCTCATATAATCAAATAAATCCATCTGGTTCTTCCTTTCGTCACTCTTCTTGTTTTCTCTGTAAATCTACTCTGCCTGTATCAAACTGCGGATTACTTCTCCTGCGATCAGCAAGCCCGCAACAGGCGGAACAAACGAAACACTTCCCGGAATGGTTCTTCGCATTCCCTTCTCTTCTTCTGTCGTACGCCCCTCTGCGCTGATCGGCTTTTCCTTTGAATACAACACTTTCAAATGTGTGATGCCTCGGTTTCTAAGTTCCTTTCTCATCACTTTACAAAGGGGACATACACTTGTTTTTGACAGATCTGTAATCTCAAACATTTCTGCATGAAGCTTATTTCCTGTACCCATGCTGCTTATGATCGGAATATTCCGTTCCCCGGCAAGTTCCGCAAGGACAATTTTCGCACTGACCGTATCGATCGCATCTATTATATAATGAATAGTTCCGATCTGTTCCAGAAGTTCTTTTGCATTGTCCGGCAGAACAAAAGTCTCGTATGTTTCCACTTTGATATTCGGATCGATGTCTTTGATTCTCTCTCTCATCACATCCGTTTTCATTCTTCCGATCGTACTATGATAAGCAATCGACTGCCGGTTAATATTTGTAAGCGATACATCGTCATTGTCGATCAATATCAATCTCCCGATACCGCACCTTGCCAATGCTTCGATACAGTGAGATCCGACGCCTCCTACACCAAACACGGCAACAGATGCTTTTTTTAATTTTTCCATATTTTCACTGCCAATTAAAAGTTCTGTTCTTGAATATTCGTTTATCATCCGTTCTCCTATCCTGTTCTTTCAAACTATCAATTAATAATCAATTCGTCTGCTGTCACAAACTCATATCCTTGTTTCTCCATAATATCAACAATCTGTAATGCGGCCTCCACCGACTCTCCGTAACAGTCATGCATAAGGATTACATCTCCTTCTTTTGTATCCGCCGTTACTTTCTCGACAATTTTTTCCGTGTCTTTTGTAACCCAGTCAAGAGAGTCAACCGTCCATTTCACATATATTTTATCGGGATCTTCTTCTCCTTCCGGCATTGCCCCAAACGGCGGACGGATAAATTCCGTCTCATGTCCTGTGATCTTTTTAATCGCCTCATCTGTAGTTTTAATCTCTTTTTCAGCCTCTCTGCCGCTGATTTTCGACAGATCGACATGACGATATGTATGATTTCCGATCAAATGACCTTCTTCATACATTCTTTTTACGATTTTTTTGCTTTCTTCTTGTTCTGTGTTTGCTCCAATCAGAAAAAATGTTGCTTTGATCCCCCGTTCTTTTAAACCGTCCAAAAGCATCGGAGTATACTTTATATTCGGTCCGTCATCAAACGTAAGCGCAATCTTCGGTTTCTGCTCTTCTCCCCCTGCACATTCCGCCGTAACATCTTCTGACGCCGTTGAAACAGCCGTTTGAAAATCAAATGGAAAAAAGCGCAGCACTGCTGCCAACACCAAGATCTGCATCCATATTTTTCTGTTTCGCTCCATTGCATCTCTGCCTTTGATTTCTTTCACTTTCCAGTATATGTGCTTCTTCTCTTATAGATGCAAAGCGTTCCGTTTTGCAAGATATACCGTCATATTTTTCTTGCACGGCTCTTTCTGTACTCTGACGGACTTTCCCCTTTCTGCTTACGAAAAGCTTTTGAAAAATAAAGATTATTTTCAAAACCGACCGAATAAGCGATCGCCGAGACCGAAAGATCTGTCTCTCGCAGAAGTCGGCACGCCTGCTTGATCCTGTATTCCGTCAAATATTCTTTCGGCGATCTGTTCATATAATTTTGAAAAGAACGAAACAAATGGCTTCTGCTTATCCCGACATAGGAAGCAATCTCTTCTACCGTAATAGGATATGAATAATTTGTTTCTATATAACTCTCCGCCTTCTCTGCGTAAGTCAACTGTATCGCCTTTTCTTTCTCTTCATGCTCTGCGTAATGCATAAACACTGCCAGCAGACTGTACATCTCCCCTGTCATAGCGACAGCGGCCTCATATGTATTTCCTTTCGCATTATAAATCCGTTCCAGTCCGTCACGTATCTTTTCTGTCGGAATCCTCCCTTTTAAAATATACGGAGTCTCCCTGCTAAATTCTGTATTTCTGATAAGAGACGCCGCATCCGCGCCCATAAACCCTGCCCATGCATATTCCCACGGCTTATCCGCATCTGCCTGATACCTAAGCTCTACGCCCGGATAGAGAATAAACGTATCTCCTTCTTCCAAATGCTTTGACACAGTTCCCGTACAATAACATCCGCTCCCCGACAAAATGTGATGAATACAATAGTGATCTCTCACTCCGGGCCCCCACTGATATTCGGGATCACATTTCTGATATCCGACATTATATACGGACAAAGAATTCAGCAGATTTTCTCCTGTTTTATACGAGTGTTTATATGATGCTTCCATAGAATCCCCTTTCTTGATCCTTCGTTTCATATCCCGATCATCAAACTATATCCATTATAAACTTTCCCCTATTATAAATGCAACATTTTTACATGGATTCGCACGGATTTTTTATAGACCTTTTCACTGCTTTCATCCTATACTATAGACAGAAAATTTCGAGAAAATAAAAAACTTTCCACAAATTAATTAACAAAAAACAGAAAAAAGGAGTCCGATCATGCTTTATGAATCAATCAAAAAATTAGTGCAATATGGGATAGATACCGGTCTTACTCCCGAATGCGAACGTGTTTACACAACAAATCTTCTTCTTGAACTCTTTCACGAAGACAACTATGAAGACATCGAATGTACTTCCGACAACCGTGATCTTGAGGAAATTCTCAAAGATCTTCTTGACGAGGCCGTAAAACGGGGAATTATAGAAGACAGCATTACATACCGTGATCTTTTTGACACAAAGATCATGAACTGTCTGATGCCGCGTCCTTCACAGATCCAAAAAGAATTTCAAGAAAAATATAACATTTCTCCTGAGGAAGCCACCTCTTACTATTATAAATTAAGTCAGGACAGCGACTATATCCGCCGCTACCGCATCAAAAAAGATCGAAAATGGACAGTCGAAACCAAATACGGCACACTTGACATTACGATCAATCTTTCCAAACCGGAAAAAGATCCGAAAGCGATTGCCGCTGCAGGAAAAGCGAAATCCGCTTCCTATCCGAAATGTCAGCTCTGCATGGAAAACGAAGGCTATGCCGGACGTTCCAACCATCCTGCAAGAGAGAACCACCGCATCATCCCGATCACGATCCAGGGACGTAACTGGGGATTCCAGTATTCTCCTTACGTTTATTACAACGAACACTGCATCGTATTTAACGGCGAACATGTTCCGATGAAGATAGACAGAAATACATTTGCCAAACTGTTTGATTTTATTAAACTATTTCCACACTACTTCCTTGGATCGAACGCAGACCTTCCGATCGTCGGCGGCTCTATCTTAAGCCATGATCATTTCCAGGGCGGAAATTATACTTTCGCCATGGCCAAAGCTCCGATCATCGAAAACTTTACCGTGCCGGGATATGAAGACGTGGAAGCGGGAATCGTCAAATGGCCCCTTTCTGTTATCCGTCTAAGAGGCGAAAATACGGAACAGATTATCGACCTTGCAGATCATATTCTTTCAAAATGGCGTACTTATACAGACGAGGAAGCATTTATATTTGCAGAAACAGACGGGGTTTTACACAACACGATCACCCCGATCGCCAGAAAAAAAGACGGTATGTATGAACTTGATCTGACGCTTCGCAACAACATTACAACAGAAGAACATCCTCTCGGAGTATATCATCCGCACGAAGAACTTCACCATATCAAAAAAGAAAACATCGGTCTGATAGAAGTAATGGGTCTCGCCGTGCTTCCTGCAAGACTCAAAGGAGAGATGGAACTTCTAAAAGAATATATCATAGAGAAAAAAGACATCCGAAGCAATGATCAAATTGCAAAACATGCGGACTGGACAGATGCCTTTCTATCAGAGTACGACAATGTTACAGAAGAAAATATCGAACAGATTTTGGAACAGGAAGTCGGAAAAGTATTTTGCAAAGTACTTGAAGACGCAGGTGTATATAAATGCACAGATGAAGGAATTAAAGCCTTTAAACGTTTCATCTCCACACTCTGATGAACTTTTCCTTTGGAAATATATCCCCTTCGGAAAGGGAGTAAAAAAGAGGACCTTTCGTTCATTTTGAACGAAAAGTCCTCTTTTTCCGTAGAGACTGTTATTTCACAGCCCCTTTTTATAACACGCCTTTCACTTATAAAAAACAAGACATTTTAATATTTCTGATATCGGGCTGATCCGAAGGCGATCATCATAACAAAAATCGGCTCAAGGAAAATCAGTCCGATCGTAAACCCAAGTCCTTTTCCGAAGCTTTTCGCCAGATTCACACAATAAAACACAGACAAAACGATCGTTACCAGTCCGCACAGACCTCCCAGAAATCCCGAAAACGACCAGAAATCTCCGCCTGAAATACTGGAAAATATACTTTCCAACACTGTAAATATGAAATAAATCCAAAACATATTCGGAGTCCACGCAATCTTATAAGCCGTATATGTATTATATACCGGAATTATAGACTTCCAGCCGGCCTCTCCCGCTTTCATAAACATCAGCCAGTTTGCGAGAATCGTCAACGCAAACCAGATTAATGCCGCAGCGCCGTAGACCACTCCTCCGATCGCGAGAAATAACATCGAAAATATTGCCCAAGCCATATCGAAACCTCCTGTTTTCCTGTCCGGATCGCTTCCATGAGATACTTTCAGGAAGCGTTATCCATAAATTTATTCCCATTATACTTCTTTACAATCAAAACTACAAGAGAACTTTTTTTCTATTTTAAAGCGCTTTACGAAAAATCTTTCAAGCCATCCAGTTTTTTTCTCACTTCTTCCATTCTTGCAGAAAACTCTTCATAAAATCCGTTTTCATCATCAGCCCGATATGACGCCTCAAAAAAGCTCCTCAGCACATATAGAGTCAATATATTTCTGTTTTTATCATCCAGCCCGCAGATTGCATTTTCACAATCTTTCAGAAATCCATGCCACTTCCATATATAGTCCTCATACGCTTTCAAGTTTGCAATTCCGAGCCATTTTTTTATTTTTATCTTACCACGTTCCTTTCTCGCACATTCATGGATCTGGATAAAATATTTTATTCCGTTTTCTTCATAATATCTGCCAAGAGGAAACAGACGGCAGATACCCGGTCTATATGCATGTATGCTGCACCTGCCATACACATCTAAAAACGGACAGACATCTCCTTCCGGCGTCATCTGCACGTTCGGCAATATCATACCATCTACAATTTCCAGCTCAATTTCCCGTTCCATCAAAGCCGTAAATTCTTTTCCGACCCCTTTTTTAAGCCGCCATATATCCATAGGATCTAATTTGATCGAATCACCCATTCCTCTGCAGCATGCGGAACACCCCTCACAGTCATGACAATCCGCTTTTACCATATCTCCGGACGAATAGAGACGCCCGTCTGATATTTCATTCAAATCAATATTTCGTTTCATTACTTCTCATCCTCTGATAACTCTGTATTTCTATGCATCAAATCTTCCAGTGTGATACCATCAAAATAATCATTGATCATTTTGTGAAAATCAGTCCACATTCCAATTGTGTGACACTGATCTTTTCTTTCACAGACGGGTGCGTTGCATTCCAGGCATGACACCGGAGCAAGGTTTCCCTCCGTAAGACGAAGGATTTCTCCGACCTTATATTCTTTTGGTTCACGGCAGAGACGATACCCGCCTCCTTTTCCGTGAACGCCTTCTATTAATCCGTTTTTTGTCAGCACCGGCAAGATCCTTTCTAAATACTTCAAAGAAATACCTTGCCGGGCAGCCACGGTTTTCATCGCGACATGCCCGGACTCTTTATTCTGTGCAAGATCGATCATCACTCTTAAAGCATATCTTCCTTTTGTGGAGATCAACATTCAGCACTTCTCCTTTCTCATGCTTTTTGAAAGTCAATCTGCGAACATCGGCGTCGACAAATAGCGATCCCCCGTATCAGGCAGAAGCACTACGATCGTCTTTCCTTCATTCTCGCTGCGTTTTGCAAGCTCTATTGCAGCCCAAACCGCTGCTCCGGATGAAATGCCGACAAGAATACCTTCTCTTTGTCCGATCATTTTTCCTGTGGCAAATGCATCTTCATCCGAAACTGCGATAATCTTGTCATAAACATTTGTATTTAAAATTTCCGGAACAAATCCTGCCCCGATTCCCTGAATTTTATGCGCTCCCGGAATTCCTTCCGAAAGAACTGCCGACGACTTCGGCTCAACAGCCACAATCTCCACGTCTTTCTTTTTCGATTTCAGATATTCTCCGACTCCGGTCAGGGTACCTCCCGTTCCTACTCCAGCCACAAAGATATCGACCTTCGCATCTGTATCTTCGTAGATCTCCGGGCCCGTCGTGTCCCGATGAGCCTGTGGATTCGCCGGGTTTACAAACTGACCCGGGATAAAACTGTTCGGAAGTTCTTTTGCCAATTCTTCCGCCTTCTCGATCGCGCCTTTCATTCCTCTCGCTCCGTCACTTAACACGAGTTCCGCGCCATATGCTTTCATGATCTGCCTGCGTTCTACCGACATCGTTTCCGGCATCACTATAATAATGCGGTATCCTCTTGCCGCTGCGACAGCCGCAAGACCGATTCCTGTGTTCCCGCTCGTCGGTTCGATAATAACAGAATCTTTCTTTAATTTTCCGCTTTTTTCAGCCTCATCTATCATCGCTTTCGCTACTCGATCCTTTACAGAGCCAGCCGGATTAAAATATTCCAATTTTGCCAGGATTTTTGCTTTCAGCCCATATTCTTTTTCAATATGGGTCAGTTCCATAAGTGGTGTTTTTCCGATCAACTGATCGGCTGATGTATAAATCTTAGACATATTATTATCTCCTTTTTCATGTTTCATTTTTATTTTCTCACAGTTTTTCAACAGATGCAAATCCCTTTTCCAAATCTGCGATAATATCGTCAATATGTTCCGTTCCGATTGAGAGACGGATTGTGTTCTGCCGGATTCCCTGCTCTTTTATTTCCTGAATGTTAAGCTGAGAATGAGTTGTTGTTGCCGGATGGATCACAAGACTTTTGACGTCCGCAACATTTGCTAAAAGGGAAAATATTTCCAAATGATCTATAAACGTATGCGCCCCTTCTACCCCTTTTCTGATTTCAAATGTAAAGATAGAACCTCCGCCATTTGGGAAAAGCTTTTTGTATAATTCATGATCCGGATGATCTTCAAGAAGCGGATGATTCACTTTTTCAACAAGAGGATGAGCATTCAAATATTCGACCACTTTTTTCGTATTTTCGGCATGACGTTCCAAACGAAGAGAGAGCGTTTCTGTTCCCTGAAGCAAAAGAAATGCAGCAAAAGGTGAAATTGCCGCTCCCATATCTCTTAGGAGCACCGCCCGGATATACGTCACAAAGGCAGCGTCACCCCCGGCTTCTGCAAACACCACTCCATGATAACTGGAATTCGGATCTGTAAGAACCGGATATTTTCCCGAAGCTTTCCAGTCAAATCTGCCCGAATCAACGATAACGCCTCCAAGTGTTGTTCCGTGCCCGCCGATAAACTTTGTGGCAGAATGTACGACAATATCCGCTCCATGTTCGATCGGCCGAATCCAATACGGCGTTCCAAACGTATTATCCACCACAAGAGGGATCTGATGTTTGTGGGCTAATTCTGCCAGTGCATCCATATCCGGAATATCACAGTTTGGATTGCCAAGCGTCTCGATATAAAGCGCTCTTGTCCGCTCTGTGATTGCACTTTCCACCTCTTCCAAATCATGAATATCCACAAAACTTGCCGTAATACCCAGCGTCGGAAGTGTATGCGCCAACAGATTATAACTTCCGCCGTAAATTGTTTTCTGAGAAACGATGTGACCGCCGTTCTGCGCCAATGCCTGGAGCGTATATGTGATCGCAGCAGCTCCCGAAGCAACCGCAAGCGCCGCCGAACCGCCCTCCAGAGCCGCTATCCTTTTTTCAAATACCTCCTGCGTCGAGTTTGTCAGCCTGCCGTAAATATTTCCTTCTGCCTGAAGACCAAACCTTGCCGCGGCATCGGCACAGTCGTGAAAAACATATGAGGTTGTCGCGTATATCGGAACAGCCCTCGCATCTGTCGCCGGATCCGGTTGTTCCTGCCCGGCATGCAGCTGGATCGTGTCGAATTTATAATCTGCCATAAAGTATCATTCCTTTCTTCTTTTTTACCTACTAAAAAAGTTGGTATTAAGATATCACTTAATACCAACCTCGTCAATAAGTTTTTTTATTTTTTGAAAAATTTATTCCGACTCTGTTTCCAGTAAATATACGCATGCCCCATATGGCTCTAACGACAAATCTCTTTCAAACGTCTCCGCCGCGTTATAATTTGAAATCAAAAGTCTGCTTTTCTTAGCCTGCACCTTTTCTTCTATATGATAATTGATCGTCTTATCCGTAAAATTGCCGACTACGAGAAGCGTCTCCTTTTCTCCCTTTCTAAGATATGCATATACGCTTTCATTTTCCTTATCCAAAAGCTCATATACCCCATCTGTAATAATCGGCATTTCATGGCGAAGCTGAATCAGTTTTTGATAATAGTAAAAAATCGAATCCTGATCTGCAAGACACTGTTCCACATTGATCTCCTTACAGTTTTTATTCACTCCGATCCACGGAGTTCCTTCTGTAAACCCGGCATTGACCGTATTATCCCACTGCATCGGAGTTCTCGCGTTGTCCCTTGATTTCAAGCCGAGAAGTTCCAATGTATCTTTCTCGGAAAAACCTTTTCTTTCCGTAAAATCCCGAAAAATATCAAGCGCTTCCACATCTTTGTACTCATCTATAGACTCAAAATGAGCATTTGTCATCCCCAGTTCTTCTCCCTCATAAATATACGGAGTTCCCTGCATCATATGAAGGATCGTTCCCAGCATTTTCGCCGATTTAACACGATACGGTTCTGATTCATTTCCGAAACGGGATACCGCCCTTGCCTGATCATGGTTGCTCCAGTAAAGACTGTTCCAACCGTCACATTCATGCATTGTATCCTGCCATTTCGTCATCACTTCTTTTAAATCTGTCAATTTCACGCGGTTTTTAGCATATTTTCCATTTTCATCATAATCAAGATGCATATGATCAAAGTGAAAGACCATATTCAGTTCATGCCGATCCGAAGCTGTATAGGGCGCCGCCTCGTCTGCACTTGTATGAGGAGCTTCTCCTACAGTCATAATATCGTATTTGCTCAACACTTCCCGATTCATTTCCTGTAGATATTCATGGACGCGCGGACCGCTTGCACAGCCTGCATAATAACTTCCGTATGCTTTGTTTTGAATCACCGGACCATCGGGATAAGCCGGATCTTTTGAAATCAAAGTGATTACATCCATCCGAAATCCGTCAATCCCTTTGTCCAGCCAAAAGCGAAGAATCTCCTGTACTTCTTTCCGGACTTTAGGGTTCTCCCAGTTTAGATCAGGCTGCTCTTTTGCAAACAGATGAAGATAATACTGCGCTGTCTCTTCTACATATTCCCATGCAGGTCCGCCAAAGCTGGATCCCCAGTTATTCGGGATCGTATCTTTCCATATGTAATAATCATGATATGGATTTTCTTTCCCTTTTTTTGCTTCTGTAAACCACGGATGTTTATCCGATGTATGATTGACAACAAGATCCAAAATGATGCGGATTCCCTTTTCATGAGCCTCTTTTAGCAGCATATCAAAATCTTCCATCGTCCCAAGCTGCGGCTCTATTTTTTTATAGTTCGATATATCATACCCATTATCAACTTGCGGTGATTCATAAATCGGATTCAGCCAGATCACATCTACTCCCAGCTTTTCAAGATACGGCAGTTTTTCTCTGATTCCGTTCAAGTCCCCAAATCCATCACCGTCTGAATCATAGAAGCTTTTCGGATATATTTGATATACCACGCTTTTTTTCCACCATGCTGTCTGATTATTCATCTTCCTCATCCTCGTCATTTGAAACCTCATTTACGTATTTCAGTTCTTCTTTTGCCGTCTCAATTATTTCTTTCATTCTCTCTTCCGTAATATACTTCTCTTGCGGTTCCATAGCAATTTGAAATGCAAGAGGCAGATTCATACCGCTTACGATATGTGTATGCGGTCTCGTACGGTATTTAAAAAACTTTTGATTTACACTTCCGACCATTAAATCCGTCAATACAACAACTTCATCTTCCCCCTCGAATCCGTCCATCACTTCGTCAACCGCTTCTTCTACCGGACGATTGTCCACATAAGCTGACAATGCGATCGTTTCCTGTATCCCTCCGGAAATAAAATTCAATGTATCTTTCATCCCATCCGCCATCTTCTCATGAGATGCTATTATCAAAATTCGTTTCATATGTTTCTCCTTCCTTTCCAGTCATCATACTTTTTATACAGTTAAAATCCCAAAAAACGCACATACAAGTGAAATTACAATAATAAGAAGGATCAATTTTGTAGCTGTCCATTTTTTATTCCCAAGTAATTTATATACAAGGAGAGTCAACAGGACCGGAAGAAGAGACGGCATGATCTTATCCAAAATATCCGTCTGTAAGTTCAATGCCACTTCGCCTACTTTAAAATTCAAAGCTGTCGTTATTTTTACAGAAGTAGCAATCAGCGCTCCGACTACGCTTAAGCCCATGATAGATGCCGCCTCTGTAAATACCGTCAGACGTTTTCCTAAATTTGTGATCAACTTTGTTCCCGACGTATATCCGATCTGGAACATCTTTGATTTTACAAACCAAAATGCGATATTGCACAAAAGCCAAATGATCGCGCCAAGAGGATTCCCCTGCTGTGCCATATATCCTGATATCGATCCGATGATCGTCGGCCACAACACCCATACAAGAGTATCGCCCACTCCTGCAAACGGTCCCATCAAACTCGTTTTCAAAGATTGAACCGTATCTTTTGCCGCAATTCCATCTTTTTCTTCCACCGCAAGCGTTGCTCCGAGAATCATACTGGACATAACTGTCGTAGAGTTGAAGTAATTAAAATGATTATTTAATGCCATTTTATATTCGTCGTCTTTTTTATAAATCTTTCTAAGCACAGGCGCCATTGCCCACGCGATCGCCGGCCCCATCTGTGATTCATAATTAAAAATATTGCATGCCATAAAGTTATATCTTGCAGCTGTTTTTCTCAGATCACGCTTTGTCACCTGATAACGTTCTTCTGTCTGTACATCCGTTCCCCGACTCATTTCTTTGTTCATTTCATTACTCATCAAAATCATCTCCTATCTCATCGGCATGTTCTGCTGCTGCCATCGTCACTGCATCCGCTTTATTAATCTCTGTTGTAAAATACCAAAATGCTGCCGCAAATCCTATAATCGCAATTCCAAGAACCGGTACTCCCAAATATGCGGACAGAACAAATCCGACCAAAATAAACGGAAGGAATTTCTTAACCGGCATATATCTCATCAACATTCCGATACCGACTACAGGAAGCATACCTGCCGCAATCGAAAGACCGTTTGTCACCCACTCCGGAATAACTTCCAAGATCAGTTCCACGACATTAGCTCCGAAGCATACTACGATCACTGTCGGGATTATTGTCTGCAAAGAACAAAGAATCGGTCCAAGCCACGCTTCCATGTTCATTGTTTTCCATTTTCCTTCATTATTATCTGTCTGCATCTTATGAGCGACAAAGTTTAAAATAATTCTTACAACTACTTCCAACTGGATTGCCAGAAGCCCTACCGGAAGTCCGACTGCAATCGCTGCATCGACTCCTGTTCCGGTTCTCACGGCAATAAACGTTCCTATAATCGTCGCCAAACCATAATTCGGAGCAGATGCTCCTCCCAAAGCTGCAACGCCAAGCGACATCAGCTGGAATGTTCCTCCGATCATAAGACCTGTATTCATATCGCCCATGATCAAACCTGATATCATTCCTACAATTACCGAAAACCATGACAAAACAACCGGTCCGTTCTGGTCAACCGTCATATATCCTGCCAAAATCACGATCAAAATATTTTGTATTATTTCCATAACTTTCACCTCAATCTCTCTTTAACAATCCGATTTCGAAAAATCTCATCACATTAAACATGTCTCTTTTATCTGAATCTCTTGTTTCTTAATATGCCTCTTCTGCATCTGTCGGAACATATTGAATCACAACCGGTATTCCTTTTCCCTTGATCGTTTCAAGATCCTCTTTTTCTTTTTCATTTAATGCAATAAATTTAGAAACAGGAGTTCTTCCGTCTTCATTAAACATAATCCCAAGATCAACTTTCGGTATCTCTACGCCGCCTTCAATCAGACGGATTAAAGTTTCCGGTTCTTTTACAAGGACAAAAACTCTTTGACCGTCATATTTCCCTGCTTTAAAATTAGCGATCGCCGTCTCTGCCGAAATCACCGATACTCCCGTTCCTGCCGGCTTCGCCATTCTCATACTCGCTTTTACCTCTTCATTGCTGCAAAGAACGTCGTCTACAACCATAAATCTTTTCACCTGAAGCGCCGGTGCCCATTGATTTACGATAATCCCATGAATCAAACGCTGATCAATTCTTGCTAATACTACCATTTTTGTTCCTCCTCTTTTTTAATCATTTTTAGTTTCTTTATTTGTGTTTTTCGTTTACAGATACGTCTCTGTTTTTAGTTTGGTATCGTTACCAAAATTTTGTTTTTAAAAACCGGTTCTATTTTCATACCGGTTTATGTCCGATTTATGCCGACTGTCTGACTATCAGCTTCAAATCCAACTCTTTTCTTCTTATTCCTTCTGATTCACCTTTTAATTGACGAACCATTTCTTTTGCCGCACATCGGCCTTCATCCTGTACAGGCTGCCATATCGTTGTTAACGGAATCTGGAGATAGGATGCCAATGGCTGATCATCTACTCCCATAATCGCAATATCCTGTGGTATTTTTACACCATTGTTCAGCGCTTCCATCACCATGCCTGCCGCAACCTCATCACTTCCGGCAATTACCGCATCCGGTTTTTCGGAAAGTTCCAAAATCTTCCGCATAATCTTTCGCCCGTCTTCCATTTCCCTCACTCCCGAAAACAGCCATGCTGTATTTGCCGCAATTTTGCTTTGAGCAAGCGCGTCCATATATCCTCTATAGCGATCACTGTCGATATTAATCCCTTTATCCTGAAGGGTCACTGCTCTTGTTCCTGTACAATATGCAATCTTTCGATATCCTTTTTCCAGAAGATATTTCGAAGCTTTATAAAACCCTTCATACTGTCTGCCGCATACCATCGAAGTTTCCTTGTCCTGGTTATATTCATTGCAGACGACAAGTTTTCCATATTCACCATATGATTTCAACTTATCCCAGTCATTCTCTATCGCACATAAAATCACTCCGTCAGCATGCTGCATCTTCAGAAGATTCATTGCGCTTTCTTCACTTTCTTTTTCTCCGTAAGTCTGCACGATCAATGTTCGGTAATGATACTGTCTGCAAGTTTTCTCGATCGAATCGACCAGTTGTGCGAAAAAGTTATTTGTGATAGTAGGAACAACTACCGCTATATTCCCGGAGCCCGAACCTCTTAACTGTCTTGCCGCCTGAAGCGGACTATACCCAAGAGCGTCCATAGCCTCCAGTATCTTCTGTCTCTTTTCCTCCGAAACATGAGGTTTGTTATTGATAACTCTTGAGACAGTTGAAACTGACATTCCTGACAGCCGAGCAACATCTGATATCGTTGCCAAAACTTTTTCCACCTCTCTTTTTTCTTTGTTTTCTTGTTTATGTCTTTACAATATACTTACTTTCGCCATTTGTCAATCGCATTTTTGGTATCGTTTTCATATTTGTCGAAACATCCAAAATCCACAAATGAAATTTGGTAGTTTTAACGAATAGGTTTTTGATTTTTTATCTTTCATAAAACTTATCTTTTATTCTTTCGTATCTTTTGAAGGACCAGACCGATCATCAATCCAACCAAAGCCGGACACACCCATCCAAAACCATACTTCGACATCGGAAGCATCTTTGATACCGCACCGAGCATCTCCTGAAGTTTCACGATTACATCCGAACTTTTCGGCAAAGCTTTCACAAAATCTAAAATCGCCGCTGCAGCCGTAAACGCTGTCACCCAACTGTATATTCTTCTGTCATTCCCAAACAGTTTTCCGCATAAAGTAAGCAAAATAAGTGTCACTGCCAGCGGATACAAGAACATCAAAACAGGAAGAGAATATGCAATGATCGCATCAAGTCCTACATTTGCGATCAAGAAAGAAAGAAGAGAAAAAATCACTGCCCACACACGATAAGAAGGTCCGTTCGGAAATATCTTTTCAAACGTCTCCCCACAGCTTGTAACAAGGCCGATCGCTGTTTTCAAACATGCCACCGCAAAAATCAACGCTAATATAATCTGCCCCGGCTTTCCGAAATAGTATTTGGAAACGATCGCAAATGTCTCTCCTCCATTTGCCGCCACAGGAAACACCCCGCGGCTCTGCGCACCGACAACCGCAACCAAAACATAGATAAGCGCCATTAATAATGAGCTGAAAATGCCTGCTTTTATCGTATTTTTTGCCACTGCTCCCGACTCCTTTATACCAAGGCTTCTGATTACATTAACAACAATAATTCCGAAAGCAAGTCCGGCCAGAGCATCCATCGTATTATACCCTTCCAGCAGACCGGTCGAAAAGGCGCCGGACACATATGTGCCGGATGCCTCGATCTTACTCATGCTTCCGGCCGGTGAAAAAAGCGCCCGAATAACAAAAATACTCAACAAAATTAAAAACAGAGGATTCAGTATTTTCCCGATCCAAGTTAAGATCTGTCCCGGCTTCAATGAAAAAAACAATACAACGGCAAAAAATACAAAAGAGAAAATTCCCAATCCTGCTATCTTCCCGCCGTCCGAAATAAACGGCTCTATTCCGACTGTAAACGAAACCGTAGCGCATCTTGGGATTGCAAAAAAAGGCCCGATCGTCAAATACAAAAGACACGTAAAGAAAACTCCGTATTTTCTGCCGATCTGACTGCTTAATTCCAAAAGTCCGTCTTTCTGGCTGACGCCAAGCGCCGCCACGCCAAGAAGCGGAAGCCCCACACCTGTGATCAGAAAACCTGCAGATGCCGCCCACACATGATGGCCCGCAAGCTGTCCCATAAATATCGGAAAGATCAAATTTCCCGCGCCAAAAAACATTCCAAACAACATACTTGCAACAAATATCAACTCTTTAAATGTAAGATTCTTTTTCATGCTCCACCTGCCTTATACGTCTGAATACTATAAATATTTCTCCCATTACATCTATTTCGTTCCGATGTGGCAAACGCCTTTACTGTACGTTTTTTATCAAGAATACATCCAGTGTATCATATGCACTCCCGATTCACCAGTTTTATTTAAGCTTTCCTTAATATTCCTTAATATTCCCGCAATTCCCACAATCTTCTTATTTTCGATGATATACTTATTTTATACTTTTAACGAAACACAAACACTTAGGCGAACTTGCTTTTTCACAACTCCCAACAGCCTTTTAAAACATATATAAAGGAGAAACTCTATGGAAACTTTAATTTTTTATACCTATGAATTTGCGGCATCGATCCTTCCTTTTTCGGCTACCTTTATTTTTCTTTCGCACAGACAGAAAAAGGGCGGAGAAAAAACACATCTTCTGCCCGGCCTGCTTTTATTTCTTTTTGCCGTCTACATCGTATGTGTATATCACGTCACAGGAATCGGCACTTTATGGGATGCATTTTTGTATCGCTTCCAAACAGAAACTTCCTACATTAATCCTATCCCCTTTTCTGCGGGAATCGATATGGTCGGATATATTTTGAATATCATCCTGTTCATTCCGTTTGGGTTTTTAATTCCTTTAATCTGGAAAAAAATGAGATCGCTGCACCTAACCACCCTTGCAGGATTTTCTTTTTCCATACTGATTGAAATAAGCCAGTTATTAAATAACCGACGAACCGATATCGACGACCTTATTATGAATACTTTAGGAGCGATTATCGGATTCTTAATATATAAATCATTCAAGAAACTGATGCCAACCAGACTTCATAATAAGTTAAATGATTTTTCTTATCCTGTCTTGGAACTTCCGCTCTACATTTTCATCCTCTTTGCCGGACGTTTCTTTTTCTTCCATGAAATGGGATTTGCAAAATTGTTGTACGGATTTTAAATGCATTTTATCAGATCAGGAGAAAACGTATTTTTAATGCTTTTCTTTGCCTACATGCAAGTATGTCCGCAGAAAAGAAAAATTTCCCGCGGACATACTTGTTATTTCTAACTTTTTATTTCTAACTTGTTATTTCTATTTTCTGTTGATTATCATGCTTATTTTCACTCTGCATATCCATTCGGATTCTGGCTCTGCCATCTCCACGAATCTTCACACATTTCTTCTAATCCACGCTCTGCTTCCCAATGAAGTTCCTTTTTTGCTTTGGACGCATCGCAGTAGCATGTTGCAATATCGCCTGCACGGCGCGGTTTAATTACGTATGGAATTTCTTTTCCGCACGCTTTTCCGAATGCTTTTACCATATCTAATACGGATTGTCCGTTTCCTGTACCGAGATTATATACCGAAACACCGTCTTTTTCCTTCAGCTTCTCTACTGCGCGCACATGACCTATCGCAAGATCGACTACGTGGATATAATCGCGCACCCCTGTTCCGTCATGTGTGTCATAATCGTCTCCAAACACGCTAAGACACTCCAGTTTTCCGATCGCCACCTGTGTAATATATGGCATCAGGTTATTCGGAATTCCTTTCGGATCTTCTCCGATCATACCGCTTTTATGCGCTCCGATCGGATTGAAATAGCGAAGAAGCACTACGTTCCACTCCGGATCTGCCGTATGAAGATCTGTCAAAATCTGCTCTAACATCCATTTTGTCCATCCATATGGATTTGTACACACACCCTTTGGACACTCTTCCGTGATCGGAATAAATGCCGGATCTCCGTATACTGTTGCCGAAGAACTGAAAATAATGTTTTTTACTCCATGACTTCTCATCACATCACAAAGAGTGATCGTTCCTCCGATATTGTTTTCATAATATTCGAGAGGCTTCTGCACAGACTCCCCTACCGCTTTAAGTCCGGCAAAATGAATTACCGACTCTACATCTTCTTTGTCGAACACTTCATTAAGCCCTTCTCTGTCGCGGATATCTACTTGATAGAATTTCAGATCTTTTCCTGTGATCTCTTTCACGCGATCTACCGCTTTTTCCGATGCGTTATATAAATTATCTACGATGACCACATCATACCCTGCATTTAACAATTCCACACATGTATGGCTGCCGATAAATCCGGCGCCGCCTGTTACTAAGATTGACATATCTGTTTCCTCCTCGTAAATATTTCAGATACCGTTCAAGGTTCTGTCTATTGCAGTTTTCCTTTTTACTGCCGTTTTATTTTACATGCACATCTTACCACTCATCCTACAAAATAGCTTTATATTTTTATATCATCTTATAGTAAAAATGTTGCATTAAGACTAATCCCACAAATACTGCGGATATAAGCCCGAATCTTTCAGGGACTGTATCGCTTCTACGACGACCGGCTTATCTTCTTTATAAGTAACTCCGTGCCACTTATCTTCGGACTCAAGTACTTTCACTGCAGCGCGGTCCTCTGCTAAAAGATCACTTACAACCGCCGGGAGAAAATATTCACATTTCAAAGGATTTTCTTTCAATCCTTTCTCTAAAAATGCCGGGAATCCCGTTTTGATCTCTTCTAGAATACTTCTCGTAAATCCCCACATATTCATTGATACAAGTGTATCCGGATCGATTTCGTTCCATGTCTGTCCGTCATCTTCCGAATATTCGATGCCGTTATTTCTCTTTTCAATACGGGTTCTTTCCGTAACGCTTACAAGTTCATTCGATGCGTTTAACCCGCAGATACCTCTTGCCACATGTCCGTTATCTGTCACAGTATTTTTCAAACGGTATGCAACCATCGTATACCGATACTTGTCGTCATCTTCATGGGTCGTCAAATAATCGTAAATTGTCTGAAACGCATGCCGTCCGTAATAATCATCTGCATTGATCACAGCAAACGGTCCGTCGATCTCATCGATCGCACTTAACACCGCATGAGCTGTTCCCCACGGTTTTACACGGTCTTTCGGAATCTCAAATCCGTCCGGAATGTTTGTCAGTTCCTGGTACACATAAGCTACATCCATTACTTTCTCAATCCGTTTTCCGACTGCTTCTTTAAAGTCCGCCTCGTTTTCCTTTTTAATAATAAAAACGACTTTCTCGAATCCGGCGCGCTTTGCATCATAAATAGAAAAATCCATAATAATATGACCTTCTTTATCGATCGGATCGATCTGCTTCAATCCGCCGTATCTGCTTCCCATTCCCGCTGCCATAATCACCAATACCGGTTTCTTCATCTTAAATCACCTCATACTTAAATCTTAATCTTATCATTTTCTGTCATCTGAAATAAGGATACCACATTCATCAAAGAACGTCCACCTGACGTTATTTCATTCCGGATTTTTTCTTTGTCTGCTTTTTCTTTTTTCTCACACTATATCCGAATTGACCAAGCTTCTCTCCCAGAGATAAATATTCCCCGTGAGAATAGGCAATCAATCCCGTATTATTCAGCATAAATTTTCCGTTATCATCCATATATGAATCATCTACCTGAACCGCAGTCACTTCTGCAAGGAACATATGATGACTTCCAAGCTCCTCTATTTTTTTTACTTTACATTCAATATTTACCGGGCTTTCTTCTATAATAGGAGCAAATTCAAGAGATGATGCTTTTCCTTGCGTAAGACGACATTCTTTCCACTTATCTACGTTCTCTCCCGAACGAACTCCGCAGTAATCTGTCGCTTTTGTCAATTTTTCTGTCGTCAGATTGATCACAAACTCCCCGCTTTCTTTTATCATATGATAAGAATAGCGCTCCGGACGAACAGAAATGTATACCATCGCCGGATTCGTACATACGGTTCCCGTCCATGCAATCGTAATTATGTTACTGTTTCCTTCTTTATCTGCGGTACTGACCATCACCGCCGGAAGCGGATAAAGCATGTTTCCCGGTTTCCATATTTGTCTGGACATTTTATCCTTCCTCTCTTTTTCCGTTTTATTATTGCTGCAGGACGCTGACAAGCGTCGGAACAAGCTGCTTTTTCCTTGATACTACTCCTTTTAGCATGATCGTATCCGTGTCTTCCGACAAATCATATGCATTTAATATTTTTTCCTTTGCCTCCAGACCGCCGCAAAGAAGTTCCGATGATTCTGTCAAAATATTTGTCAACATAAAAAAGATCATATTTACCCCGCTGTCTGCGCACGCTTTCTCCAAATACGGCTTTACTTTCTTTTTGATTCCTTCCAGTTCGTCGGAACTCATTGAATTCACCTGTCCTACTCCGAACACAGTCTCGTTGACCGTAAATTTTTTAAAATCAAGAAAGCATATATCCTGAGCGCTTTTCCCTTTCAAATTACTTCCTGCACGAAACATTTCCTGCGCCAGAATTTCAATCTCGACGCCCGCAGTCTGAGCCAGTTTCCTCGCTGTGTTTTCATCCAAAGGCGTACAGGTCGGAGAGCGGAACATCAACGTATCGGAAATAATAGCGGAACAAAGGAGCGCGGCGTTTGTCGGATCTATTTCAACTCCGTTTTCTTCATACATCTGACTGACGATCGTCGCAGTGCATCCCACCGGCTGATTACGGAAAAATACAGGTCCCATTGTCTGAATACTGCCCAGTCTGTGGTGATCGATGATCTCCATCACTTCTGCCTCTTCCACTCCGTCCACAGCCTGGCTTTTCTCATTATGATCAACGAGAATCACTTGTTTTTTTCTTACGTTCAATAACCGTCGTCTTGAGATCAGTCCTAATAATTTCCCGTTTCCGTCAACAATCGGGAAATCTCTGAACCGTTTTCGCGCCATCACTTCTTTTACGTCGTCAACATAATCCTTCATTTTGAATGTAACCAGATTCGTTTTTGTCATAAAATATTTGACCGGAATGCTCTGATTGATATGCTGCGCCGCAGTAAAAGTATCGTGAGGCGTCCTTATGATCACAATCTGCTTTTTTTCCGCCTGTTTAATAATATCTTCTGAGATCGAAGCGTTTTGACAGACGACCATACAGCTTGCTTCCATATCTACCGCGCACTGCTGCGCATCCTTTCTGTCTCCCATGATCACAAGATCATCCCTGCTTATAAAATCCGACATGAGAATCCTGCTTGAAGCTGCGATCACCACTTTTCCGTTTAACAGATAGCTATGCTCATTTCCGGTGATCACTTCCCCATCTACTGCACGGGCAATATTTCTATACTGAGTCCTTGCCTTTGATAAAATCATACTGTCATAAACATCCATATATGTCTTGGCAATATCACCGATCGTAATAACCCCTTCCAAACTGCCGTCTCTTACAACCGGAAGTGTATGAATGTTCAGCTCCCGCATCGTTTCCCACGCTGTGCGGATTGAAGAGTTACTTGTCAATCCTTCTACTTCTTTCAACTCAACATCTTTGATCTGTTCTCTTAAATCAGACAAAAGCTTCGGAGGTTTCACTGCGAATTTTTCAAGCACATACTGTGTTTCTTCATTTAATTGTCCGGCTCTGCGCGGCTCATAAGCGTGACCTGTCAATTTTGTTTTTAATGCGGCGTATGCAATCGCGGAACATATGGAATCTGTATCCGGATTTTTGTGGCCGACAACATATATTTTATCTTTCTGTCTACTCATATATTTTTACTCTCGCTTTCTTCATCCAGCATCAATAATCTGAAAAGATTCTATGCTTATCGATAAAAACATTTTTCATCCATAACTGCATTATTATATACATAAATCTCATTCTTCTGCAAGAGCACAATAAGCAATATAGTCAAGAAAACTTAAGAATAAAAATACCATTCTTCTCTACTTTCAAAATATTGTTTTTTCTCCTCCATCTGTGGTATACTCTTTCTATATAAAAAAGAAACAGAGGTGCTGCACAATGAGCGAAGAAATGAAAGAACCAATGCAGACAGATAATGACTGCAAAACAGAGGAAGCTGCTGCTTCCACAACAGAAACGATGGCTGACTACGAAGATCATTTCGACGATGCCAATCCGTGGAATCTCGTCAAAAAATATATGGAAGAAAAAACAGTTCTTCCTGTAAAAGTAGAAGGCGTTGTAAATGGCGGAGTAATCGTGATGATCGAAGGACTGCGTGGATTTGTTCCCGCTTCTAAACTTTCCCTTTCCTATATCGAAGATCTGGAAACTTATCTTCTGAAAGAAATAGAAGTACAGGTAATTGACGCTGACCAGGCAAACAACCGTCTCGTCCTTTCCGCAAGAGAACTTTTAAAAGAAAAAGAAAAGAAAGCGCGGGAAGATCAGATTGCCAACCTGAAAATCGGAGAAGTTTTAGAAGGAACAGTCGAGACTTTACAAAATTACGGCGCGTTCATCAAACTTGACAACGGTCTGTCCGGTCTTGTACACGTTTCACAGATTTCACAAAAGCGTGTAAAATTACCTTCCGACGTTTTAAATGCCGGAGACAAAGTCACTGTAAAAGTAATCGGAATCAAAGACGGAAAAATAAGCCTTAGCATGAAAGCGCTTGAAGAAGTAAAAGAAGAACCGACAGAAAAAGTTGTCATCCCGAAAAGTGAAAATATCGGAACAAATCTCGGTGATCTTTTCAAAAATATTCAATTATAAATCATATCTCTTATTTACAACGGTACAGGCGGCAAAGAATTTGTTTGAAAAATTCTTTGCCGCCTGTACCGTTGTATTGCCATAACCTTGTTTTCTTTACAGCTTCCGCCTTTCTTTCTGAAATATCTCCACGGACATCTAACGAACTCATGCCTTCACACATATATTCCCCAGTATCTCTTCCAATGCGTTTTTACTGCTCGTATGGCATCTGACAATCTCCTGAAATATTTTTCTGAATCCTTCACGTATGATCTCCATTCACAGAAAATACTATGACACAATATTGCTTCTGTTTTTGGTTAGTTATGGCTAACTTCTTTCATATATCATACTTGATTTGTCTCTGTAGTCTTCCATTTCCGCATCGTATAAAAATAATATGGCACAAGCGGAATCAGCGCAGCGATCCATGCCGCCGGATCGGCGAGACACACTCCCTGAAAAGTTGTCCTTCCGGCAGCCGCCATAACAATCGCACTTCTTGCTACAAGTTCAAAAACACCTCCCAGCATGGGAACAAGTCCATATCCCATTCCCTGAAGCGTATTCCGGTATAAAAAAATACTTCCCAAAAACGGATAACACCAAAACACCGTACGAAAATATAATACAGACACATTGACAACTTCTGTCTCAGACGGATCGATAAACAGCCATGTCATATATTTTCCGCCAAAACAAACGGCTGCCATTGCGATCACACTCCAGACTAATATCATGACCTGCGTGCATCTCACCCCCGACTTTACCCGGTCCATTCTCCCTGCTCCGCGGTTCTGTCCTACATAAGTAGCGACTGTAGCTCCAAATGCAACGAACACCGTCATAATCATATTTTGCAGTTTCCCGGCAGCCGAAAAACCTGCCATGTACGTTTCACCATATACATTAACCGCTCCCTGAACGATAATCGTTCCGATCGCCGTAATAGAAAACTGAAGCCCCATCGGAATGCCAAGTGAAAGAAGACGCCCGAAACTTTGAAAAGAAATCTTTCGATCTGATTTTGTCAAATGCAAAATAGGAAACTTTTTCACGATATAAATAAAACATAACAACGCAGAAATTGCCTGTGCAATGACCGTCGCATAGGCACATCCTTCCACACCCATTCCGAATACGACAATGAACACTACATCAAGAGCTACATTGATCACCGCAGATATAATAAGAAAATACAGCGGAGATTTTGAATCGCCTATCGCACGCAAAAAAGCCGCCAGTGAATTATATGCGGCAGTCACGATCAAACCTGCATAAATAATCCCCATATACTGCTTTACTTCAGGCATGATTTCCGCAGAATAATTCATCATCCGTAAAATAGGCTCATTCGCGATCAAAAATCCCGCCGTCATAAGAACGGCACATCCGCCTGCCAGATAAGCCGACATCGCCACGTAATGCCGCATTTTATCATATTGTTTTGCACCGAACCACTGTGAAACAAGAATTGCAAATCCGCTGCTTAGTCCGTTAAGCCAGCCCGTCACAAAAAACATCAGCGATCCGGTACTTCCGATAGCCGCCAGAGCTTTCACTCCGATAAATTGTCCTGCTACAATCGAATCTGCAATATTGTAAAACTGTTGAAATATATTCCCTAGAAAAACAGGAATCATAAACTGGATGATTAATTTTGCCGGTTTTCCCACTGTCATATCATTGACTGCATCTTTTGTTTTCACCATTTTTCTTTTCCCCCTTCTCTCTTCTGTTTGCATGTACTTATCAAACGACCTCGCCTGATATTGCATAAAATGCATCCCTAATTTCATTCTGCCGATAAAATTTATCCGACCTTTTATTATACACTTAATTTTGTCATTGTAAAGCATTAACTTGATAATATTCATGTACAAAATACATCTTAAAAATTGGTACATATGCCGGATATCTTCTTATGTCTCTATATGATATAATACGCTCATGGTAATTTTACCGAATACACCTTAGGAGGGAAAAACTATGAAAAATTTAATCCGTAAGATCTCGCTTATTATGTGCGTGATCATGCTCACATTTGCAGTAAGTGCATGTGGCAAATCTGACAATGATTCAAAAAAGAATGAGCCGAAAACTGAGGACACAGCAAAAGATGATGCAAAAGACGACGCAAAAGACGATGCAGATGATGATGACGATGCTGCTATTACAGGGAAATTTAAAACACTGGAAGATTTCGTAAATTCCGACATTATGCAGCAGCAGCTCGAAACACAGCTTGCATCTCTTGAAGGAAGCGGAATCGCACTTAACCTTACGGCAGAAGATAACAAACTGATCTACAACTTCACGATTGAAGACGCTGATCTTTCAGCGGCTCTCGCAGCGGATCCGTCCACTTTGGAGTCCTCTCTTCAATCTCAGGCTTCTACATTTGAATCAGTTGCTTCTTCTCTGAAAGCCGCAGTAGAAGTAGAAAATCCGGTTGTTGTTGTTCGTTACCTTGACAATACGGGAGCTGAGATCGTAGCTCAGGAATTTGCCGGTTAATCTTTAACCAAAAAACCAACATTATATACTAATTAAATACAAAAGCTGCAAAGCGACAGCCTGATAAAGAACCTTTGAAACATCATCTTTCAAAGGTTCTTTTTTCGTGCCGGCATGTTTCGCTCTAAAAACAATTCTTTTGTCTAAAACGCTATTTTAAAAATCTGTATATATCAGATATTGACAGAAAGTACATTTATATGTATACTGTACCTATCAGATAAGTACAGTATATGCAAAGGAGTGAATTCATTGAAACAACAATATATCTCGATCCGACATCTTTCAAAAAAATTCAATAAAGACTTCGTCTTAAAAGACATAAACGCTGTTTTAAACAGCAACGAAATCCTCGGTTTTCTCGGACCTAGCGGCGCCGGAAAGACAACTACGATCAAAATCCTCACCGGACAGCTTAAACCTTCATCCGGAAACGCAGAAATCCTCGGCATTGAATGCGATAAAATCAATGAACGGATTTATGAGCAGATTGGTATTGTCACCGATTCCAGCGGCGTTTACGAGCGAATGAACCTTTATGACAATCTAAAATATTTTGCACGGATTTTAAATGTTCCTTCCGAAAATATCGATCTCTTATTAAAACGGATCGGATTGTACGAACACCGAAAAAAAATGGCGGGAAAACTTTCCAAAGGACAAAGACAGCGTCTCATTTTGGCAAGAGCGATCCTTCACCGTCCGAAAGTACTCTTTCTGGATGAACCTACAAACGGACTTGATCCCTCTGCCTCTAATGAAATACATAAACTTCTGATGGAATTAAAAAATGAGGGAATGGCTATTTTTCTCACAACCCACAATATGGAAGAAGCGGCGAAACTTTGTGACAATGTTGCTCTTTTAAATGACGGCGTTATTGTCGAATATGGCTCACCACAGGCAATCTGCTTAAAACATAATCAGATCAAAAAATACCGCGTCCGCCTTACTGACGGCACAACTCACCTTCTCTTACAAAACGAGAAAACAACCGGGCAAATCGCACAATGGATGAACAGCGGACAGCTTGAAACGATCCATTCATGTGAACCTACTCTTGAAACTGTATTTTTAGACACAACAGGGAGGAATCTTCAATGAAAATAACAGCAATCCATTTCAGAAAACTATCTGCCGTCACAGAAATGAAAATGAGAACTCTCATGAGCAAAAACTTTATCATCATGCCGATCTTTTCCCTCGGATTTACTTTTCTTATGAAAATACTGTACCGATCCATCGCTGACGGAAAGATCAACATGGACGGCTACGCGCTTTCGCTCGGCGTTCTGATGAATATTTCCATGAGCGTATACTGTACCGCAGCCGCTCTTGCGGAAGAAAAAGAAAAAAATACGCTTCGGACACTGATGACTTCTTCAGTAAACGGACTTGAATTTTTTCTCGGAAGCATTATACCGGTTATAATTTTATCCACAGCCGTAAATGTTTTATGTGTTTTCATCGTACAGCTTACACTTTCCGGATCCCAATGGGGCGCATATCTTATCATTACGACAGTCTGCACTTTCATTGCATCTGTCGTCGGTATGATCTTTGGTATTTATGCCAAAACCCAAGTATCCGCAAGTACGATCACTACGCCTGCGCTTATTATATTTATGATGGTTCCGATGTTGTCCGGATTCAGCAGCATTTTAGAAAAGATCTCAAATCTTCTCTTCACCGGAATTGCTCTTAATGCTATATCTGCAATCAGCGCCGGGAAAGCTCCGATCCATTTGTCCGGCATCATCGTCCTGTCTGTCGAAGCCTTTTTGTCAGCAGCGCTTTTTCTGATCTTATATCGGAAAAACGGATTTGAAAAGTAGATGCAAAATACAGAGCATAGAAATTCAAATGCAGAACCAAAATTAAAACAGCAAAAAAGCCGAATACGACAGGGAGATCAACAGATATGGAAATTATTTTAAGCAGCACAAGCGGACGTCCTATCTACGAGCAGATCACGCTGCAGATCAAAGAAATGATCATGAAAGGGGATCTTGCCCCCTGGCAGGCTCTTCCTTCTATGCGGAAACTTGCAAAAGATCTGCATGTCAGCGTTATCACAACGCAGCGTGCATATGACGATCTGCAAAAAGAAGGATTTATCGTTACTGTTCCTGCAAAAGGAACTTTTGTTTCAACTGAGAATCAGGATTTTATCAGAGAGGAAAACCTAAGGCGTATTGAACAATTACTGACTGACGCAGCTTTTCTTGCAAAAGAAAACGGGCTTTCACTAAACGAAATAAAACAAACTTTAGAAATCGTTTATACGGAGGTATAGCAAGCATGAAACAGGCATTACACATAAAAAATCTCACAAAAAAATATAAAGATTTCACTTTAGATCATATTTCTCTTGATCTTCCTTACGGTATGATACTCGGATTGATCGGAGAAAACGGAGCCGGAAAATCAACTTTGATCAATTCTATCCTAAACATTGTGAAAGCTGACTATGATGAGGTCCATATTCTCGGGCAGGATTTAAAATCACAGGAAAAAGAAATCAAAAAAGAAATCGCAGTTATTTTTAATGACTCTCATTACGACGAGAACTTGACTCCTCTCTTTATCGGGAAAATGCTTTCTACTATCTATGCCAACTGGGATCAGAAAAAGTTTCTCGGCTATCTGCAACGATTTGAAATTCCCAAAAAGAAAAGGTTAAAGACATTTTCCACAGGGATGAAAGTAAAATTAGAATTTGCCGCGGCGTTAAGTCATAACCCGAAACTTTTGATCCTCGATGAAGCTACAAGCGGACTCGATCCGGTTTTCAGAGAGGAGATCCTCGAAATATTACGAGAATTTACAGCGCAGGAAGACCATTCCGTCCTTATTTCTTCCCATATCACAAGCGATCTGGATAAAATTGCCGACTATATCGCATACATACATGAAGGGAAACTGCTCTTCCTTAAATCTATTGACGAACTGAATAATGACTGTGGGATTATTCGCTGCGGACAGGAATTTTTCGACGCTCTTTCCCCCGAGGACATTATCGCATATAAAGAAGAGCCTTACAGTTATTCTGTATTTATCAAAAACAGACAGTCATTGCGAAAAGCATTCTGCGATATTTCTATCGAGAATGCTTCCATCGAAGATATTATGTTATTTTACAGCAAAGGAGAAAAAATCATATGAAAGGAATTATATTAAAAGATCTTTATGAAAATTTCCGCATTTTTAAAAACGGGGTTTCATACCTCGCAGCAGTTCTTTTTCTCTTCCTGCTTATCGGAGGTATGCAAAACGGAGACTTATTTACTCAAAAGTATTTTCTGATGATGATCACTGTTTTTGTGTTTCCTGTTTTAGGTGCCTCCGCCATTGAAGCATCTCTTGAACAAGATGAAAAAGTAAATTTCGACAAGATTCAGCTTACGTTCCCCCTTACAAAAGCTGAGATCGTGCTGTCAAAATATATACTCGGAATCTGTTTTATTGCAATATATAACATATGCTCCCTTATATTCGTTCTCTCGTTCACCTACAGTCACAACAAAATTACTTTGCAGGAAGGACTGTCTGCATGGGGATTCGGCATCCTTTTCTCTCTTGTCTTTTTTGCAGTCGCTTATTTTACATACTTTCTGCTCGGAAGAAAACTTGGCATCATCTTTTTCATCTCTATTGCCGCGATCTTCGGATTACTATACGGAGCTGTATCCGCCTTAATGGGAATGGATTTCCTTATGGCAAGTGACAAAACGATAATCTTGATGATCGGTATTCCGATTGGAATTTTATTCGTTGTAATCAGCTTCTTCCTGTCGCTTGCATGTTATAAAAAACGTTATTCATAAAGGATGCTTCTCCCCCGGCATACGTCACTTGTCAATATCTTCCAGTTTTGTCTTTCCGATCATGAGATTTAAAATCTCCACATCGGTCTGTTTCATACCTGCGCGGCCTACATATCCGACTGCCTTGATTGTATCTTCAGGGCAGTCCATTACAAGACCTTCTCCTCTTGCAAACGTAAGTCCGCGCATCGCCATCTTATGACTTAGTATCGCGGCCTGAAGCGCCGTGGATATTTTTGCCGCACAGCTTGGTTTTGCACCATCACAGACAATACCTCCCGCATCCGCTATCGTATTGACAACTGTGTTTTCAATCTGTTCCAATGTTCCGCCGCATAAATATGTAATCCCTGCCCCTGCTCCTGCCGCAGCACATACTGCTCCGCAGTACGCTGAGAGAGAACCGATATATTTTTTCTGATTCAGAGCCACAAGGTTAGATACACATAACGCCCTGTAAATCTCTTCTTTGCTTTTCTTTAGTTCTTTTCCGAACTCGATCACAGGAAGAGAACAAGTCATACCCTGATTCCCCGAACCGGAATTAATGATCACCGGAAGGGCACAGCCGCTCATTCTTGCATCTGAACCGGCAGATGCTTTTGCCACAGCGCGCCACTTTACATCTTCTCCGAACTCTTCTAGCACAACTCGTCCTACCTGTGCTCCCCAAGGATTTCTCAAACCTTCTTCTGCGATTCTCGTATTGTATTTTATCTGACGTCCAAGAACTTTTTCCACATCAGTAATCTGCACCTCATTTGCAAATGTAATAATATCTTCCAAATTCAAAAGACTCTTATCCGGTGTTTTTTCTCTCTCCTGACAATATTCTTTTTTCTCTTTGTGAAAAAGCACCTGTCCGTCTCTTTCAATATGGGTGATATTCGTATGCTCGTCTTCTATCACAACAAGAGCTTCCCTCTTCTCTGTCTTTTTGCATACTGCATATGCTTCAATATATAAATTAGCTACATCGTCTTTTAAAACACAATCACAAAATCCTGCCTTTAAAAGTTTCTCCGCCTCATCGATTTCCCGATCTGTAACATGCTCCAGCACTTCAAGCGCCTGGGAAGGATCTCCGCCCGTAATTCCGAGTACCGCCGCTGCTTCTACGCCTTTCATTCCTCCGGAATTCGGTACTTTTACTCCCTTTACATTTTTAATAATATTACCGCTGCACCGCATCGTAATATGCTCCGGCATCTTTCCTAATACTTCTTTTGCTTTTGCCGCAGCATAAGCAAGCGCGATCGGTTCTGTGCACCCAAGCGCCGGAACAAGTTCGCTTTCCAAAATTGTTACATATTCATTATATATTTTACGGTTCATTGCAAAAAACCTCCTGATTTCTCGATTTTCTGATGTATCTTATAACAGCAGTCTGTCTGATCCCGCCGCTTTCTTTACAGCTTTACACCATCTTTATCGATTATACTATCAGGAGGTTTTTATATCAATCTTTCTTTTACGTGTCTTTCCGGCACGGATGTACGCCGTTTATTCCGCCCTACATCTTTTTATTTTCTGTCTTTCCCGCACTCGCCGCACAGCCTGAACACGAACCACAGTTTCCGCCGCATCCGGCACACCCGGGCGATTTTCCCTCTTTTGCGTTTTTTCTCGCTTTATAAATAAGAAAAATACAATAACCTGCGATCAATGATATGATCAAAATATCTGCTGCCATAACACGCCTTCTTTCTAAACTAATTTTCTCTACGCCGCCTGTACCGACCGTTTGGAATATATTTTTTTATTTTTATACGGATCCGGCCTAAACAGTAAGATCAACAGGATCACCGCAATCGCTATACCTACAGCCGTTCCTACGGTGAACGCTCCTCCTAGCACAAACGTACCGATCTGATATACGCTCAAAGATACGACATACGCAAATATCGTCAATCCATGTTGGAAGCAGCTCTTCTACCGCTCGTATCGCCGCTTCTAACTCTTTTGAGAATATCGCGCTTTCGGTATGCTTTTTTCTCCGCTTTTGACAGTGCAGACTGTTTCTTCGATCAATTCTTTTAGTCCTGTCTTTTTCAAAGCCGACGTTTCGATCACCGGGCAGTTGAGAAGTTCAGACAATCGCTTCTTGTCGATTTTCATTCCTCGCTTCCGGATCAAATCAGCCATATTTAGCGCGATCACAACCGGAACTCCCGTCTCGGTCAACTGGGTCGTCAGATACAGATTTCGCTCAATATTGGTCGCGTCTACAAGATTGATGATCACGTCCGGATCCTCGTTCACTCAAAATTTTTATAGCCTTTTCAGCTCTAGATCATAATATGCCTCGCCATTTCGGCATTTACCGCGATCCTGGAATTTTTAATACTCACGATCACGTTTCCGCCCATCTCGGACAATACAGTAACTTCCGTTCCTGCCACAAAACCAAGATTCCCGAGAAAACGTCTTGTCTCCTCGTTTCCATTTACGCGGTTTATCACACTTACCTTGCCTATTTCAGCCATCGTAAGCGGCATAAAAACACCTTCCTTCTATTTTAAAGCTTTTTCGAAATTGATAATCTTTTTCATTTATCTTTAGTTAGTTTAGCCTACCCTTTGTAAATTGTCAAGTATTTTCGCAAAATAAAGCACAAAGCGTTTTTTCTACAGTGCCGCTCTGTGCCTTTTCTATAGCGGATATTCTTTCTCTTGCGAGCTTTCGCACACATATGTTATACTTAATTTTAATGAATATTGATCTTTCATTCATAAATAAAATTTATTTGAGGTAACATTATGATTATAAATGAATCTGCTGAGAACTATTTAGAAACAATTCTTGTATTAAGCGGACAGCTTCCTGTTGTCCGTTCTGTAGACATTGCCGCAGAACTTGACTTTAAAAAGCCAAGTGTCAGCGTCGCAATGAAGAAACTGCGTGAAAGCGGACATATTACAGTTTCACCGGAAGGCTATATTACACTCACCGCCTCGGGAAAAGAAATAGCGGAGCGTATATACGAACGACATACCCTCCTTACTTCCTGGCTGGAATATCTCGGCGTCGATCCGAAAACCGCCGCTGATGACGCCTGCCGTATTGAACATGTCATCAGCGCGGAAAGCTTTGACGCAATTAAAAAACATATTAAGCGATAGCTTTTATTTTTAATTTCGGTAATATACTTTTATTTCTCAATATTGACCTGATCAAGAACTGCGCTTAATTCCTCTGCGGATTTACGCAGTTTTTTCATTTCTTCCTCGCTGAAATCAATCTCCAGCACCTGTTCCGCCCCGCCTCTTCCGACAATCGTCGGAATGCTTAAGCACAGTCCTTCTAATCCGTATTTTCCATCAAGCGATACCGAAATCGGAGCGACCGTATGACTGTTTCTTACGATTGCTTCTACGATTTTTTCCGCTGCCATTCCGATTCCGTAATAAGTCGCTCCTTTTCGCTCGATAATCTCATAGGCGCTGTCACGGACTCCTTTGTAAACCTCTTCCATATCCTGTGCGAAGTGTTCATATCCCCGCATCTTTGCAAAATCCTGTAATTTAATTCCGTAAATATTTGCACAGCTCCATGCTGCCAGTTCGCTGTCACCGTGTTCACCTACGATAAACGCATGTACATTTCTGCTATCTACATCCAGCTTTTCACTGATTATATATTTCAGTCTTGCCGTATCAAGCACTGTACCGGAACCGATCACTCTTTCCTTTGGAAAACCGGATTCTCTAAGCGCTACTTCTGTTAAGATATCTACCGGATTCGACACGATGAGCAAAATCCCTTCACAGTTTACGCGTTTGATCTCTTTTATGATCGACCGCATAATCGCCGCATTTTTCTGCACAAGATCCAGTCTCGTCTCTCCCGGTTTCTGGTTTGCCCCTGCCGTAATAATAACGACCGACGCATCTGCAATATCCTCATATTCACCCGCATAAATATCCATTGCATGTGTAAACGGCAGTCCGTGGCTGATATCCATCGCCTCTCCTTCTGCCTTCGCCTTGTTTGCATCAAGGAGTACCATTTCCGAAAATAATCCTTTCTGCATCAATGTATAGGCAATCGTAGAGCCGACAAACCCACATCCGATTACTGCTGCTTTTTGTATATTCACCATATCAATACCTCCTGTTTTCCATGAACTTTAATGAACTCATACCGCCACTTTATATTCAGGATCTCATAATAAGCGTTTTTTCTAATATTACTTGAGCATATTTCATTCCTTTTTAATTCCTAGTATTTTAGTGGGGTTTAACTTTACCTTCATTATATAGTAGTTCCCTGAAAAATCAATCCCTTATCAGGTATTTTTTTCCATACAATCAAATATTTTTCGGTAATTCTTTTTTATCAGTCTTCTAAAGAATGCTTTTTTGTAATCGTTACTTTTTCATCATAACAGATAAAAACGTCTTCTATCTCGCTTTTCTTCAGCTTCGGTGTGATCAAACTGATAAGAGGCACGATCAAAAGTCCTGCGATCATTGCCATTGCGCCTGCATTGATCGGAGATTTTATAAATCCAAAAAACATATTCGCAACAGTCAGTCCGACTCCTGTTATAAACCCTGCCCATACACCCGCACGGGTAACGCCTTTCCAATACAAACCATACAAAAACGGAGCTAAAAACGCCCCGGCTAACGCGCCCCATGAAATGCCCATAAGCTGTGCGATAAAGGTCGGCGGATCAAGCGCGATCACAACTGAGACAACAATAAAAAACACGATCAAAACCTGCATTGTCACAATCTGCTTCTTCTCGCTCATTTTTTTCATAATATTATCTTTCAAAAGATCGAGCGTCAGTGTAGAACTGGATGTCAGCACAAGGGAGGAAAGAGTTGACATTGACGCAGAAAGTACAAGCACAACAACGACCCCTATAAGCAGATCCGGAAGCATGGAAAGCATATGCGGTATAATACTGTCATAAACGACCGCTCCGCCCGCTTTATCGTAAATCTCGGGACTGTCGAACAGTCTTCCGAATCCTCCGAGAAAATAACATCCACCTGAGATAATAATTGCAAATACAGTTGAAATAATAGTTCCCGTACTGATCGATTTTTCATCTTTGATCGCATAAAATTTCCCGATCATCTGCGGGAGTCCCCATGTTCCGAGCGAAGTAAGAAGAACAACGCCCAGAAGATTGAGAGGATCCGGGCCAAAAAAAGATGTAAACGCTCCCGGCTGTCCTTGTGTCAGGGGAACATCACTTGGTATCTTCGCCATTTCTGCTATTGCATTCATGAATCCGCCCTGTCCATTCAGAACCGCCGCGATCACAGCCACAATTCCGATCAGCATAATGATTCCTTGTATGAAATCATTGATTGCCGTAGCCATATATCCGCCCAGGATAACATAGAGCGCCGTAAACGCTGCCATTGTCACGACACACCACGTATACGGAATATTAAAAGCCATCGCAAACAAACGTGACAAACCGTTATACACCGAAGCCGTGTACGGGATCAGAAAAACGAACACGATCACAGATGCCGTAATCTTAAGTGATTTGCTCTTGTACCGTTCTCCGAAAAAATCCGGCATCGTCCTTGATCCAAGATGCTGTGTCATCACTTTTGTACGCCTTCCGAGAACTACCCATGCCAAAAGGCTTCCGATTAATGCATTTCCGATGCCGATCCATGTACTGGCAATTCCGTATTTCCATCCAAACTGTCCGGCATATCCGACAAATACAACTGCCGAAAAATACGATGTTCCATATGCAAATGCCGTCAGCCACGGTCCTACCGATCTTCCTCCCAGAACAAAACCGTCTACACTTGTAACATGTCTTCTCGAATAAATTCCCACTGCCGCCATCACTGCGAAAAAAATAATAAGCAGTATAATTTTAATTCCCATCTTTTTTTCCTCTCTCTGCCGTTTTATCCTTTAGACCACTTTAAAGCGTAACGCTTTAAAGTATTAAAGTATCTTTATATAGAATAACACGGGTCTAAGACCCGTGTCAACTGTTACTTTTTTCTATTATGCCCGTTTATCTTCCCGTTTTATCTTAGCAGTACATCTCCTGTCACTTCATCTCCTCGACCCGGTTTTGCACCTTCTTGTCAAAGTTTTCTATTTGTCTGCTGTATGACTCGTTCATATATTTTGAGTGAAGCATAAAGTCCGCAGTCGCAAGATTATTTGCGATCGGAATATCGTATACGACGGCAATACGCAGCAGCGCTTTTACATCCGGATCGTGGGGTTGTGCTTCCAATGGATCCCACAAGAAAATCATAAAATCAATCTGCCCTTCTACGATCTTCGCTCCAATCTGCTGATCTCCGCCAAGCGGACCGCTGCAGTATCCTTTTACCGGAAGCCCGGTTCGCTCAGCGATAAGGCGCGCCGTTGTTCCTGTTCCGCATAAAAAATGCCCTTTTAGTATCTCTTTGTTTTTTTCACACCAGTCTACGAGCTCTCTTTTCTTGCCGTCATGCGCCACAAGGGCGATATGTTTTACTTTATCAATTTCCATCGTTACATATTTATCATCTAACATCCGATCTCCTCCTTTTATTTTAAAAATAGTTTTTCATAAAATTTTTCTTACCGTCTGTTTTTATACAAACTGTTCCATCGTATCAAATCTAAGTAATGCGATCGCACCCATCGCAACTGTGATCATCAATCCATAGATCAATACGATCGGAAAGATCAACGTTTGACTGATCAACACTGCCGCCAGCACTCCGACTCCGGCTCCGACTCCTAAAAGCGCCATCTGGATAAACATTCTAAGCAGACTTTGCCCTGTTTTTCCGAACACTTCCCCGAGAAGGCTCTGAACGATCACCATTGTATACAGGCGGTCTGCCTGCAAAACGGTGTAGATCAAAATACAGTAAATGATCTCTATTACCGGAACATGCCAAAAAATCCCAATAGGAATGCAGATGATACATCCGTCCGCAAATGCCTTTACATGTTCCATAAGAGTCGCATACCACATTTTTTTCAGCGGACTGTCAGGAATAAGAAAAATATACGGATTTTTCAACTCGCTTTCCCATTTCCCTGTGTAACCGCTCATAATAAGCGCCACATACGCGACAACTCCCAACAAAATAAAGCCCGCCATACTGCGGTCTGACACCGATTTTTGGAGAGAATACGCGAAAATAAACGCAACGACTGCCGAAAGAACTGTCATTTTCGTGAAAATAAAATATTTTTCTTTCTTATATTCCAGAAATTGTCTGTAAAAAATCGCTCTTGCTCCTTTTGCCGTAATCTTACTCTCTACACGGCGAAACCTTCGCTTTTTCGTCCCGGTATTTGTCACAAGTTCTCCGCTTTTCTGCCTCTTTTTCAGTTCTGCATAATCGTCTGCGAATTTCGCCGCCTCTTCATAATATCCGCCGTCACATTTCATTCTGAACGCCGCCACAACAATGAACACCGTAAACACCGAATAGATCACAGTACAAATTACATTCAGAGTTGTCGGACCGAGTAAAATCAACCTGTATACTGCGATCTGCCATCCGACTACCGGAATCATCTGAAGGACCGGCCAGTTGATAAACGACAGAGCGCTTTCTACTGACAGACCTTTTTCTTTAAAATAAAGTACGATCATCAACGTAAAGGCAATCAAAAACACTTTCATTCCGAAGCAGATCCCTTTTATCAATTTTTGCGGAAGCTTATCATTCGTATATAAAATGATCATAACAGATTGTTCTACCGCACACTCTACGCCGCATCCTATCAGAAAGAAGAAAAGCATCTTCCACCATTCCACATGAAAAACCGTCAAACCTCCGATCGCCAGCACGATCCATATGAAAAATGACATCAGATAATTCATCCACGCTCCCTGTATCAAAACAAGTTTGGGGCTGATCGGAGCGGGAAATACGAACTGAGAATGAGCCGGCCGAAACAGGATTCCTTTTCGAGAAGCATAAGACATAAAGTTTCCTACTGTAATGTAGATTGTCCACACCGTCACAAGAATGACAAGTCCTTGAACAGAATCGATCCGAACTGTAACCGCAAGTGTTCCAAGCATCACGATAAGAAAGATTCCATAGGCGATCCCAAAAATCAACGCAAGAAGTGTCGTCGGTTTTCTGACTGCCTTTTTCAGGTTATTCGCCGCAGTTCTCTTTATCAAATATATTAACGCTTTCATGCTTTCTCACCGCCTGTCATCTCAAAGAACAGTTCATCCAGCTCTTTTCCCTGCGCGTCTGCTTTTGTGTAAGAACCGGCAATATGCCCTTGTTCCATGACGATCATCACATCCCACAAGTTCTCTACCATCTCAAGCATATGCGTACTGATAAGAACCGTCGCTCCGTTATCACGCAGTTTTAACACGACATCTTTCAGCATCTTGATCGCCGCCGGATCAAGTCCGACCATCGGTTCGTCAAGAAGGATGACTTCCGGCTTTACCGCAAGGGCACAGCATATGCTCACTTTCTGCATCATTCCTTTTGATAATTCATTGCCAAGCTTATCCTGCTTGTCATCCATCTCAAACGCTTTAAGTATCTTTTCGATCTCCTCGTCTGTAATTTCACTGTCATATGCCATTCTCACATATTCGATATGTTCCCTTACCGTCAGCGCATCGAACATATTCGGAATCTCCGGAACATAAGCAAACTTCCTTTTCGCAGGAATCTGCCGGGCAGGAATCCCTTTAATACGAATTTCACCCTGATACCGCAATAAGCCGGCAATGCTTTTGATGATCGTTGATTTTCCCGATCCGTTCGGCCCTAAAAGAACCCCTACCTGACCGTTAGGGACGGTAAACGTCACTTGATCTACCGCCAGATTCTTCCCATAATATTTTGTCAATTCTTTGATCTCCAGCATAGTCCTCTCTATCCTTTCTGTCCGCGTCCTGTATAGTTTGCTTTTACTCGTAATATTTGATAAGTGCCTGTGTTCCGAGATCTCCGTTGCCGTCTGCTTCAAGCTCTTCATAAATGGCAAGAACATGGCTTAAAACTTCGAGATTTAAACCGCTTCTGTTTGCTTCGATGAGCGCCAGTTTCATATCTTTAATAAAATGCTTCATAAAAAATCCCGGCGCATAATCTTTTTCTATGATCTTTGGTCCGAACAGATCAAACTGTCTGCTTCCGGCTGCCCCTGTCGCTACGGATTTCGAGAACACATTCAGGTCAAGTCCCTTTTCTTTTGCATATGTCAGCGCTTCGCATACACCGGAAAGAGTTCCCGCGATCATGATCTGGTTTGCAAGTTTGCAATGCTGTCCGCATCCTGCCGAACCTTCGTAATTAATATTTGTTCCCATTGCTTCAAACAGTTCCTGACAGTTCGCATAATCGCTCTTATCGCCTCCGACAAGAATAGAAAGAGTTCCTTCTCTTGCCCCCGTATCTCCGCCTGTGACCGGCGCATCAAGCACATGAAATCCCCGTTTTGTTCCTTCTTCATACAGTTTTTCGGCGATCTGCGGACTCGTGGTCGTCATATCGATCAAATATGCACCTTTTTTCGCACTGTCCAAAATATTTCCGCTGTCAAAATATACTTCTTCTACATCCTGCGGAAATCCTACGATCGTAATCACTGCCTCGCAGTCTTTTACGCACTCGGAAATCGTTTCATGAAAGATCGCGCCTTCCCCGATCACGTCCTCGACTTTCGCTTTTGTCCGGGCATAAATATGAAGTTCATACCCTGCTTTCATAAGATTACGCACCATGGATTTTCCCATGATCCCCACACCGATAAATCCGATCTTTTTCATCTCTTTTTCCTTTCCCCCTTATATGCCGCTATTTTTACGACACTTCTGTTTTTATCCACATCGGTTTGTCTGTCTTGCCTGTATTAATATTTTTCTACGACTTCGCTTTTGTTTTTGTAAATACTGTTTGCCGGAACAAATCCTCTTACAGAAGACAGTGGATAAATATTGCTGTGACTTCCTACAACCGTTCCGGGGTTCAGAACGCTTCCGCATCCTACTTCTACTTCATCTCCGAGCATTGCTCCGAACTTCTTCATGCCGGTTTCTATATTTCCTTCCGATGTTTTTACAACAACAAGCTTTTTATCCGACTTCACATTCGATGTGATAGAACCTGCTCCCATATGAGATTTATATCCGAGAACAGAATCGCCGACATAATTATAATGCGGTACCTGTACTTTATTGAAAAGCACGACATTTTTAAGCTCTGTCGAATTTCCTACGACTGCTCCTTCTCCCACGATCGCGTTTCCTCTTATAAACGCACAATGACGCACTTCCGCTTCTTTCCCGATGATCGCCGGACCATTAATACATGCGGTAGGCGCAACTTTAGCTGACTTTGCGATCCAGACATCTTCTCCTCTTTTTTCATATTCATCACTGCTTAACGTATCCCCGAGTTCTTTGATAAATGAACCGATATTCGGAAGGACTTCCCACGGATATGTCACTTTGTCAAAAAGATCTTTTGCGATTGTCTCCTCTAATGTATAAAGTTCCTTTACTGTCAATGCATTCATATATTTATCTCCTTTTCCGCCGTTTACCGGCTCTTTTTATAATAACCTGCCGCTTTATCATAACAGGCTCTTAACTGATACTGATTATTGAGTCCTTTTACTCCCACCGTCCTGTTTGTTATAAAACGATCCAGCTTCATCATATATTCATCGGGAGTAATGCTTCCCTCCGCCACATACGTAAGACCTTTTTCCCAGCTTGCCGTAAGTTCCGGATTTAAAAGTGATTTGATCGAATGATCCACTACGTCAAATACCATCTCACCTTGCAAAGTCGGTGTTATGATCTGTGTTTTTTTATTCAGGGCAAGGTATTTAATATGAATCAGTTTCTTTAATATTTCCGCCCTGGTCGCGCTCGTTCCGATACCGCTTCCTTTTATCTGAGCGCGAAGATCTTCATCCTCGATCAACTGCCCCGCATTTTCCATAGCAAGGATGATCGAACCTGAATTATACCGTTTCGGAGGCGACGTCTCCCCTTCTTTTATATCTAATGCTCCAACCGGAAGAACGCTTCCTTTTTTCAGCGTTTTAATCACTTCAAACAGCGCCGTATCAAGATCCTGCTCTGCCGTCTGTTCTGCATCTTCCTCTTTTTCATTTGCATCGGTTCTGCTTTTGCCTTTGTTTACACTCCGTTTTCCCTGCGGAACGCCTGCCACTTTCAAATATCCTTCTTCAGCCAGCACTTTAAAATTGGAAAAGAAACTTTCTTCCTTTATCTTCGATATGATCGCCACTTTTTGATACACTGCCGGCGGATAAAAAATACTTAAAAACCTTCTCACAATCAGATCATATACTTTATGAGACGTTGCCGAAAGCGAATTCAGCGCTCCTAAACCTTGTCCTGTCGGAATGATAGCGTAATGATCTGTAATCTGCTTATCGTTTACATATCTTGTCTTCGCCAGATTTTTATGACTTCCAAAAGAAAGGATATCCTGCAAATACGGCTGTGCCGGAGGATATTTTGACAGCCCGTTCAAGTTTCGGCTGATCTCTTTTGCAACTGCCGTCGACAAAACCCTGGCGTCTGTCCTCGGGTATGTAACAAGTTTTTTTTCATATAATTCCTGCACGACCCGAAGCGCTTCATCCGGACTGATCTTAAACCGCTTTGAACAGTCGTTTTGAAGTTCGGCCAGATTATAAAGAAGGGGAGGATTTTTCTTCTCCTTTTTCTTCTCCACAGACTCAACGATACACTGTATCGGCTTTTCTTCCGACAAATAGGCGATCAGCTCTTTTGCTTTTTCTTCTGTCTTAAATCCATTTTCTTTATACAGATCAAACGATTCAAAATACCGCGAACCTTTCACTGCCCGCCATTCTCCTTCAAAACTGTGACCTGACGCATCGATCGTGCTGATCACACGGTAAAAAGGAGTTTTTACAAACTCCCGTATCTCCCTTTCACGCCTGACAACCATTCCAAGAACGCATGTCATTACACGTCCTACCGAAATCACCGAGTATTTCGTATTCAGATAATTAGAAATACTGTTTCCGTATTTCAGCGTAAGCAAACGTGAAAAGTTGATTCCCATCAGGTAGTCTTCTTTCGCGCGAAGATAGGCGGAAGCGCTTAGATTGTCATACTCTGACAGATCTTTTGCTTCCCGTATGCCTCTTAAGATTTCCTCTTCTGTCTGTGAGTCGATCCACACACGAAGTCTTTTTTTCCCCGACACCTGCGCCTTTTGTTCTACAAGCCGGTAAATGTACTCTCCCTCCCGTCCTGAGTCGGTGCACACATAAATTGTGTCAACGTCTTCTCTGTTTAAAAGAGAACTGACAATCTGAAACTGCTTCGCCACTGACGGGATCACTTCATATTTAAACTCCGAAGGAATAAACGGAAGTGTCTGAAGACTCCATTTTTTCAATGCCGGGTCATACTCTTCCGGATAGCTCATCGTAACCAGATGTCCGACGCACCATGTGATCACTGCTTCGTCGGATTCTAAATATCCGTCCGCTCTTCTTGTCTTTAATTTTAATGCCTTTGCGAACTCCTGCGCTACGCTGGGTTTCTCGGCGATATAGAGTTGTTTTTTCATATAATGTATTTAGTTTCCTTTCCTGCTCCGAAAGTATTTCTCACCTTTTTCAACACGATCTATTCCTTTTTCCAAATGCGCTGAATACTTTATGAAAGATTGATTTTTTTTCCTTTTTTGCTTTCGGAAGCGTCTTCGGAGGGCGTGCATTCAACGCAGCCTTCATAAATGCAGCCTGCGCGTTGACCGCTTCTCCTTTTCTTTCTTTTTTCTTATATGTACCGTCACTTGTCATAATACGCGCTTTTACATTGTCTGCAAGCATCACTTTCAGATCATGGATCAGACGTCTCTTAATTGCATCGTCATAAATCGGACATGCAACCTCCACACGTTTCTCTGTATTTCTCGTCATCATATCTGCCGATCCGATATAAACTTTCGCCGTTTCTCCTGTTCCGAACACAAACACTCTCGGATGTTCCAGATACCTTCCTACAATGCTCGTAACCCGCAGATTTTCCGTATTTCCTTTCACTCCCGGCAATATACAGCAGATTCCGCGTACGATCAGATCTACTTTTACCCCTGCTGCAGACGCTTCCTGTACTTTTCGGATAAAATCCATATCCGTTACAGAATTCATTTTCATAATAATGCGTCCATCTGCGCCTTTTTGAATTTCCTCATCCATATGTCTTAAAACTTTCCGTTTCAGACTAAACGGCGAAACGATCAGATGATGATAATCTCCGTCCAGATTGCCGATTGACATATTTTTAAAGAATACGGCCGCATCCTCGCCGATTCCCTGATGTGATGTCATAAGCGAATAATCTGTATACATTTTTGCCGTCTTTTCATTATAGTTTCCCGTTCCTACCTGGGTAATATAGCGGATCTCATTTCGGTTCCTGTATGTGATAAGACACAGTTTTGAATGAACCTTGTAACCGTCGAATCCATACAGCACACGACATCCCGCTTCCTCCAGACGCTCTGACCAGTCAATATTGTTCTGCTCGTCAAAACGCGCCCTAAGTTCGATCAATACAGTTACTTCTTTTCCGTTCTCGGCTGCCGCACAAAGGTATTCTACAAGGCGGGCCTTTTTCGCCAGACGGTAGATCGTGATTTTGATCGTCATAACATCGGGATGAAACGCAGCTTCTTTAATAAGCTGCAAAAACGGATCCATACTCTCATATGGATAAGACAACAAAACATCTTTGCGTTTCACCTGCTCCATCACGCTGATCCCTTCGGCAAGCGCAGCGGCAGGCTGAGGTGTAAACGGCTCGTCGATCAGCGCTTTTCTCATAGATTCGGGAATCTTATCTGCGATTGCGAAAATAAACCCAAGCTTCATCGGCATTTTCGTCCTGAAAATGCATTCCGGCGTAATCTTAAACCGGTCGCAGAAATATTTTTCCATCTCTTTTCCGAGCGGAGCGGCTGTCTCAAGTCTTACAACTGCCATTTTACGTCTTTTATGAAGTGTTTCTTTCATAATATAACGGAAATCTTCATTATCTGCCAACGCTTCATCATCCGGTGCGATATCCGCATTCCGCGTTACGCAAATATAGTTTTTGTCAGATACCTGATACTGTTCAAAAACAAGTTCCAGATATTCCATGATCACTTTTTCCATTCGGATGTAGCGCACATCATGCCCCGGAAGATAGAGAACATCCGAAATGTACTGTGGCACAGGCACAATGCCGAGCATGACATTATTTTCCATTTTCAGCGTCGCCACGACGTAAATATCTTTATTAAGCAGATGAGGAAACGGATGGTTCGCATCTACGATCTGAGGCGATAAAACCGGAAGCACTTGTTCTTTGAAATATTTTTTCACATACTTCTTTTCCTGCTGCTCCAATTCTTTAAAATCCAACCCACATACGCCATACGGCTGAAGCTGCTTTTTTATTTCCGCATATGTCTTATCTCTCTCCTTATAAAGAGGAGCTACCGCTTTATAAATCTCCTCCAACTGCTGCTTCGGCGTCATTCCCGAACGGATATCCTGTTTCTTACTGTCAGCTACTGCCATATCGTAAAGGCTGCCGACACGAATCATAAAGAATTCATCAAGATTACTTGTAAAAATTGCGACAAACTTCATCCTCTCCATAAGAGGAACACTTTCGTCCTGCGCCTCTTCCAACACACGCTGATTAAAACGAAGCCATGATAATTCTCGATTTTGCGTATACTCTAAAGTCTCTGTTTTTCCCATCATACCCTCTCCTTTTTGATTTTCCGACATTTCTCATCTTGTAAACTATCGTTTCATTTATCGTGAAAAAGATTTCTGCTTTTATTTTTCCAAATATTCCATAAGATCATCAAACTTTCGTTCTGTGTACTTATATCCGTGTTCATAAAATGCATGCAGCGTTTCTTTATTTCTCTCAAGTCTTGAAACTGGCTTTACCTGCGGTCTGAGAATAAATATCTCACCTCGTTTTTCAAGCTGATCTAAATAATTCATCGTTTTATTATACTCAAAACTTCTTCTGAAGATCGTCCTGATCAAATTCGGATATGATTTATACGCTCTTTTATATACTCTCTGCATCGTCGGAGAAAGAACCGACTTCCTGTAACCTTGATTTTTCGTAAGAATTACGACGATCTTTTCATTTTCCATCTGCTGTGCCCGTCTGATCGGAACAGAGTCCGCCAGTCCTCCGTCAAGATACGGAACATTGTCGATATTAACGATCGGAGTAAGCAAAGGCATACTTGACGACGCTCTGCAAAGTTTCATCAGACGGTCATTATCACTATCCTCTGTCATATACTCCGCTTTTCCCGTCAGACAGTTTGTCGTAACGATCTGACAGTTGATCTCCGAGTCAAAATATGTCTCGAAATCAAACGGAAGCAGTTCTTTCGGATATTTATCAAAGATCAGATCCATATTCATCAGACTTTTCTCTTTGACGAAGTCTCTGATCCCATAGTAATAATTTCCCTCTTTGTCAGTCGGTATCATACAGTCTCTCGTTCTTCCCGGCTGCCGCGAAACATAGTCCACCGCATTGCACGAGCCCGCCGAAACGCCGATCACATCCGAAAAATACAGATCTCTCTCCATCAGATAATCAAGCGCTCCCGAAGTAAATATTCCTCTTGTCGCGCCACCTTCAAGAACAAGTGTTGCCTTCTTTATTGTCATATGGATAACCTCTTTTCTGCTACAATCTACTTCCCTCTTTTAACTTCTACATTATATAACTTTTTTCCTTATTGTGAAACCAGAAGTTGATTTTTAAACAAATCTTTTCAAATTCTTTTCAAAATCTTTACTTTTTGTTGTAGGTCATATCCTGAAGCTTCTCCTGCCTTATCCGACAATAATTCAGGTTTTTTCATAAATAAATTACCGGCCTTCCTTTGCTTTATTTTTTACTCAACAGCGCTTTCACTTCCTCTACAGTCAATACTTTCCCATAGGATATAACTTCGCCGTTAAACACTAATGCAGGTGTCGTCATTACTCCGTAACCGGCGATTTCCGCAAAATCTGTAACATGTTCAATCTCATAATCTAATCGAAGTTCAGATATTGCCGCTCTGGTTGCTTTTTCTAATTCCATACATTTTACGCAGCCCGAACCCAATATTTTGATCCCTTGCTCTTGTTTCTTATTTTCTGTATTTTGCATTGTTTCTGATGTGCACTTTCCACCGCAACAGCATGATTTTGTTTCTTTTTTCTTTCCAAATAATTTCATTTCTTATTCGCTCCTTTTAAATAAATATCGCACTAAAAATATTAAAGAGATAACCTACAATAATAATACCAAACGTACAAATGGCAATAAATAAGGTCAATAATTTAGGTTTTACTGCTTTTTTTAGCATGATTAAAGACGGTAAACTTAATGTTGTTACTGCCATCATAAATGATAAGATCGTACCTAATTGTGCCCCTTTTGCAAGTAATGCCTCTGCAACCGGAATTGTTCCGAAAATATCAGCATACATAGGCACACCGACAAGAGTGGCTAAAATAACACCAAACGGGTTATTACTTCCTAAAATACTTTCAATCCATGTTTCAGGTATCCAATTATGAATAATTGCTCCAATCCCTACACCGATCAAAATGTATGGAAATACTTTTTTGAATGTTCCTATCACTTGTTCTTTCGCATATTGAACTCTATCCTTTTTGGTTAAGACAGGGGAACTAATATCAACACTACCTGCATTTTTAACGAAATCTTCTACATATTTTTCCATGTGTAAGTTTTCAATGAAAGTGCCGCCTATAACGGCAATGATCAAACCTACAATCACATAAGCAAAGGCAACTTTAGCACCGAAAATACTCATTAACAATACAAGACTTCCCAAATCAACCATAGGGGAAGAAATCAAAAAAGAAAATGTTACGCCCAGTGGCAATCCCGCACTTGTAAAGCCTATAAATAGCGGAATAGACGAACAGGAACAAAATGGTGTAACTGTTCCTAACAATGCGGATATAATATTTGCTCCGATGCCATGAAAGCGCCCCAAAATTTTCTTACTTCGTTCTGGCGGAAAGTAACTTTGAATATACGAAATAAAGAAAATCAGTAAACATAACAAAATTGTGATTTTAATTACGTCATACAAAAAGAATTGAATACTTCCACCTAATCGACTGTCAATGTCTAACCCTAGTTGTGATAGTCCCTTACCGATTAAACCATTTAACCACTTCATACCTAATATTTGGTCTTGGAAAAATGACCATATTGAATTTACTACTTCCAAAAAATTCCCTCCTTTATGCAACATATCAATTTTTTTTGATGTGATAGAGTTTTATAAAAGCCACCTTTCGATGACTTTTATTTGCAGCAATTTGATTGATTTTCAGTATTTGGCGTTGTTAATTCCAGCAATCGTTTTGACGCGTATTCACTTCCGCTTTTACTTAGGCTGTAATGTGTCCATTTTCCCTCTTGTCTTGCATGAACAATACCGGAATCGCAAAGTATTTTCATGTGATAAGATAAAGCTGACTGTCCGATGTTCATGTTTTCAATCAGAACACACGCACATTTTTCGCCACTCTTCAAGTAATCTAAAATAGTAAGCCTTTTTGTATCACAAAGAGCCTTAAAGATTTTTGCATCTTTTGAAAAATCATTCATCGCCATCATTCCTCACATCAATTATTTTTGATATATACATCATAAGTCTTGTAAAGTGATTTGTCAATATGTCACATCAAAATATTTTGATATATTTTTTTCTTCCTCTTGTCTGCCAAAGACAAAAAAAGGAAAAGATAAAATAAACCGAGAGTCAACTGCCTTCTGACTCTCGGCTTCATTTTTCAAACGGAGACGGAGGGATTCGAACCCTCGTGCCCCGGAGGGCAAACGCATTTCGAGTGCGCCCCGTTATGACCACTTCGATACGTCTCCATGAAGAGCTGTGCATGATTTCCATACACAGCTTTTACATTATAACAGAATTATTTCCAAAAAGAAAGAGGATATTTCAAATTTAATCAACCATTTAATCAACCTTTAATCATCTTCCTCAGTCGAAACAGTATATGTCTGTCTCTTTCTTGCCATCTCGTCACTTTCAAGATACTCGTCATATGTCGTAATCTTGTCGATCAGTTGTCCGCCCGGAACGATTTCCATAATACGGTTTGCAGTCGTCTGTACGATCTGATGATCCCGAGACGTAAAAAGTAAAACTCCCGGGAATTTGATCAGTCCATTATTAAGAGCTGTGATCGATTCCATGTCAAGATGGTTTGTCGGCTCATCAAGAAGAAGAACGTTTGCTCCTGAAATCATCATCTTAGAAAGAAGGCAGCGTACTTTTTCTCCTCCTGAAAGAACTTTCAGCTTCTTCACACCGTCCTCGCCTGAGAAGAGCATTCTTCCGAGGAATCCGCGAACATATGTGACATCCTTTTCTTCGGAATACTGTGTCAGCCATTCTGTAATATTATAATCACTGTCAAATTCTCCGCCGAAATCTTTCGGGAAATATGCCTGAGAAGTTGTCACTCCCCATTTATAAGTTCCTTCGTCCGGTTCCATCTCTCCGATCAGGATCTTAAAAAGAACTGTCTTTGCGACTTCATTACTTCCGACAAAAGCAACTTTATCATCGTGACCGAGAGTAAAGCTGATATTGTCAAGCACTTTCACGCCGTCGATCGTTTTAGAAAGACCTTCTACCGTAAGCACTTCGTTTCCGATCTCACGATTCGGACGAAAATCAATATACGGGTATTTTCTGCTGGACGGTTTGATCTCGTCAAGCTGGATTTTCTCAAGGGCGCGCTTTCTCGATGTCGCCTGCTTTGATTTTGAAGCATTTGCGCTGAATCGGGAAATAAAGTCCTGAAGTTCTTTGATCTTCTCTTCTTTTTTCTTATTTGCTTCTTTCATCTGACGGATAAGAAGCTGGCTTGATTCATACCAGAAATCATAATTTCCCGCATAAAGCTGTATTTTTCCATAATCAATATCTGCGATCTGCGTACATACTTTATTTAAGAAATAACGGTCATGAGACACAACGATCACCGTATTTTCAAAATTAATCAAAAACTCCTCAAGCCACGCAATCGCATCCAGATCAAGGTGGTTTGTCGGCTCGTCAAGAAGCAAAATATCCGGATTACCGAACAGCGCCTGTGCGAGAAGCACTTTCACCTTCTGCGGACCTGTCATATCTTTCATCATTTTATAATGAAGATCTGTCTCGATTCCAAGACCATTCAAAAGAGACGCCGCGTCTGATTCAGCTTCCCATCCGTTCATCGTAGCAAATTCACCTTCAAGTTCACTTGCCTTGATTCCGTCTTCATCCGTGAAATCTTCTTTTGCATAAATCGCTTCTTTTTCTTTCATGATCTCATACAGTCGGGCATTCCCCATGATTACCGTATCAAGAACCGGATATTCATCATATTTAAAATGATCCTGCTGTAAGAAAGAAAGACGCTCTCCCGGAGTGATCGCCACTTCGCCGTTCGTCGGCTCAAGCTGACCTGATAAAATCTTCAAAAACGTAGATTTTCCAGCTCCGTTAGCGCCGATCAGACCATAACAGTTTCCCTCTGTGAACTTGATATTTACTTCTTCAAAAAGCGCTTTTTTTCCCACGCGCAGAGTTACATTATTTGCACTGATCATTACAATATCTCCTTTTTTGAAACTTCGTTTTACGGGATATGTGATGCTTAATACGCACCAACGCCTATATTAACATATAATCCATGAAAAAGGCAAGGACTTATAGGAAACATGTACGTTTCCCCAATCCCTGCCTTCTGTTTCCGAAAGCTCCTATAATTTTAAGCCGGTTTCTCAATGCCTGCTGTTCATATCGCTGTATACTTCACAAAACCTGGCGGCAACGGAAACCGGTTCGTTTCCTGCATAAAGGTGAGAAACATCTCCCAGCTTCAACCCCCGAAAACAAGCGATTCCCTTCTCTCGTTCTTCTGTCACTATTTCCGTCACCGACGTCGGAGCAAACGCAAAATACTGCCATGCCGAAAAAGGCGACATATTCCACAGATGCGACAACAGCGCACACGTAATCCCAAAATGGCAAAAAAACGTCACTGTATCCGTACATTCTCTCTCCACTCTGTAACTGCTGCCCTCACGAACATATCCATGCGCTGCAAGAAATCTGTCAAACTCAAGAGTTACCCTGTCATATACTTCCACCGCATCTGAATTTTGGCATAGATCGGATTTTCTCCACGCATCCCTGTCCATACATTCTCCATGTTCCATCCAATACGACGGAACGATATCCCACACGATTCTCGGCACATACCGACCATTTTCTTTCTCCGCGGTAGGATAAGCCTTTTGAAGATGTACCGCCTGATTCAGATCGATCCTTGCCGGAAATTCTCTCAGCCATTCTACAGTCTGTGCGGTCTTTCCCACTTTATCCAGACAGTACTGAGCCGTGTCTTTCGCTCTTCCGAGGGGAGAAACATAACAGCTTCCGAGATTCAAGTCAGCCGCCCGTTCGGCAAGCAGTTTTGCCTCACGATGTCCTTTTTTCGTCAGCGTATCATTTATGTAATCCGGATCTCCATGTCTGATAAATAAAATCCTCACTGTCTATCTCCTGCCTTTCTTTTATGCAAAGTGTCCGTTTTAACCATCGTTTTGCAAGTCCGGTCCACATCCCCACTTCGTCTAATGCGCCATATATATGCGCCTGCTCTTCCTCTGTCCATTTATCAGGACGTTCTTTTAGTTTTTGTTCAAACCATTCTTCTGTGGCGACAGACATCCCATGTACCCCTTCCGTAAATACATGATGCGCATAAGGTACGCCCGCCTTCCTGCATGCATCGGCAAACAAATACCCGTTTTCCGCCGAAACGGTCTTATCTTCGAGAGTATGCCACAAAAAACACGGTGGCATCTCTTCTGTCACATGTTTTTCGACCGACAGATATTCCCGCTCTTCTTCATCAGAATCTTCTCCGAGCAAAGCTAAAAACGAATCTTCGTTTCTATACTTTCCCGAAGTGATTACCGGATAACCGAGTATCATCGCATCCGGTCTGCATGAAACTTCTTTAAGAAGGGAATTTTCTTCTTTTATATCCTGAAAATGAACTCCGAGACTTCCGCATAAGTGCCCGCCTGCCGAAAATCCGCATACAGCCACTTTCTCCGGATCGATCCGGCACTGTTTCGCATAATAACGTACGAGCTGCACCGTTCTGGCCAGATCTCTAAGCGGCTGAAGGTGCAAAGGCTTGCCTTCCGATGTCGGATTCACACTGTATGTAAGTACAAGTGCATTGTATCCGGCTTTGTAAAATGTTCGTGCGACGATATCGCCTTCCGATGATGACACCTGACGGTAAGCTCCGCCCGGCACAACGATCATTGCCGGACGGACCTGCCCGTCTTCATGCATATAACTTATCACATAAGGAATATCTCTTTCTTCACTTTCATACGAATATTCCTCTCTTTTCCAAATTGCCGTTCTCTTACCTATCATTTTTCCACCTCTTTTATACTGATCGGCAAAAACATTTTCAACAATATGCCTTGTCGGCGCAAGGCTGATTCTTATAACTTGACATCTGCCAAATACGGATTCTCCGCTTCGTAAAACTTCTCATTTTCAACTGCCTCTGCCAGCTTCATATCAATCGGCATACGGCCAAGCACCGGAACGTTCATCTCCCGAGCTGCTTCCTCTACATGACTTTCTCCGAACACTTTGATCTCTTTTCCACAGTCAGGGCATTTTACATAACTGTAGTTTTCTATGATCCCAAGTACCGGAATATTCATCTGTTCCGCCATATTCGCCGCTTTTTTCACGATCATCTGTACAAGATCCTGTGGAGATGTCACGATCACCACACCGTCTACCGGAAGCGACTGAAATACTGTCAAAGGAACGTCTCCTGTTCCCGGCGGCATATCTACAAACAAATAATCAATATCGCCCCACATAACATCTGTCCAAAACTGCTTCACAACTCCCGCAATAATCGGACCTCTCCAAATAACGGGCGCGGATTCATCTTCCAGGAGAAGATTGACCGACATAATTCTTGTCTCATCTTTTGCAATACATGGAAGAATCCCTTCTTCCGTTCCTCTTGCTTTCTCATGTATTCCGTACATTTTCGGAATAGACGGACCTGTAATATCCGCATCTAAAATTCCGACTGTATATCCTTTTTCTCTCATCATTCTTGCGAGCGACGCCGTCACAAGCGATTTGCCGACACCGCCCTTTCCGCTGACTACACCGATTACTTTTTTAATAGATGAATATTTGTTTTCCGGTTCACGGAAATCCTCTTTTTTGCTGCTGCATGAATCTGCATGTGCGCATCCTGCGCAAGATTCTTCTGTACATCCGTTTGTATTTTGCTGTTCTGGCATGATCTGCTACCTCTTTCTATAATTTACTCTTTTCTAAGTATAACACATTCGGGCAAAATCTTGTACTGATTTTGCCCGAATATCATTTCTCATTTATTAATCATTTATTCATATTCATTTAGCGTCTGTTTACAACCGTCCACCGTTATCTTGTCACATCGTTGAGCCATTTATAACTTCGATACCGTTTATATGTGATCGGTATTTTAATAATCTCATCACTCATAAGTATCACATAAACAACCGGCACACTTAGCTTAAATACAAATGCCGCAAGAAAACCGAACAAGATCGAGCAGCACCACATCGTCGTCATATCGAGAATCAATCCGAATCTCGTATCGCCGCCCGAACGGAACACCCCTACGACAAGCGTTGTATTAATCGCCTGACCGACAACAAAATAAGACATAACAAAAAACATGATCCTCAAATATTCTTTTGCCGTACCGCTCAAAGTCAGAGCCGCCGATGCCAAAGGCGAAACCGCAAGAATCACGGTTCCTCCCAATATTCCCATGATAATGCTCAATATAAGAAACCGTTTTGCATATGCTTTCGCATACTCTGTCTTTTTCTCTCCGATCGTCTTTCCAAGATAGATCGCCGCCGCGCTGGACAACCCAAACGATACAACTGTCGCAAGCTGTCTTGCCACCTGTGCCACTGAATTTGCCGCCACAGCCGCGCTTCCCATATGACCGAGTATCGCTGTGTTCGCCGCTGTTCCAAGTCCCCATAAAACTTCATTGACTACAACCGGAAGGGCATAACGCATAAAATCAGAAAACAGAATTTTATCCGTATGAAGCACATATTTGAACCTCAGCCTGATCTCCCTGTTAAATAAACGGGCATATATCGCAACAAGCACAACTTCCAGAATACGGGCGCAAAGAGTTCCAAGCGCCGCTCCTGCCACACCCATCTTCGGAAGTCCGAGCAGACCGAAAATGAAAATCGCATTCATTATGATATTGCATATAAGAGACAGAAGATAGACAACTGTTGCCACAACAACCCGTTCCACACTCCGCATAATATACAAATATGCCTGCGTAACTCCCATCATTATATAGGTAAACGCCACAATTCTCAGGTATTTAACTCCTTCCGAAATAACAACCGGATCGTTTGTAAATACCTGCATTAACAGTTCCGGTACCGCAAGAGCCGCCACAGTAAAAAGCGCCGTCACACAGACCGCTGCTTTTACTGCCATTCCTAATATCTTTTCAATCGCATCCCGGTCGCCTTTTCCCCAATACTGAGCCGTGAGCACCGTCGCTCCGGAGGTCAGACCGAACAGGAACAATGTCATAATATACTGAATCTGTCCTGCCAAAGATGCGCCGGATAAAGCTTTTTCTCCAACAGCGCCTAACATAATGACGTCTGCCGCCGTCACGCCTACGTTGATCAGATTTTGAAGAGCCATAGGAACGACGAGCGCCAGCACCGTTTTGTAAAACTTTCTCCGGTCAATTTCTATATGATTTTCTCTCTTTAGCATGATATTTTCCGTAAACTACCTTTTACTCATTCTTTTGCTGCCCTGTAATGATTCTGCAGCTGTTTTTCGATCATTCTTTTCCGTTAAAGCAATACGTACACACTTTACACGGATCGATTCCGATCGATGCGATCAGATCATCCAGACGGTGGAAACGAAGAGTCGTAAAATTCTGGATCTTCCGAATCTCTTCTATCATCTTCGCATAACGGCAGCTATCCGGATCGGCATATTCCGCAAGCACTTCTGCCGGGCAGTTTTCTCCTTCTGCCTCTTGAATGATCCTGCGTGTGATCAGATCAAGATCTGATTTGGATCTTGAAAAATTCAAAAACTTACAACCGTACACAAGCGGCGGACACGCCGGACGTACGTGCACTTCTTTCGCTCCGCTCTTATAAAGAAATTCCGTCGTCTCCCGAAGCTGCGTTCCGCGCACGATCGAATCGTCGATCAAAAGCAGTTTCTTATCTTCGATCAGAGACTGCACCGGAATCAGCTTCATCTTTGCGATCAGATTTCTCTGACTCTGGCTTGTAGGCATAAATGATCTCGGCCACGTCGGCGTATATTTAATAAACGGTCTCGCATACGGTATTCCCGATTCATTAGAATATCCGATCGCATGTGCGATCCCAGAATCAGGAACTCCGGCTACAATATCAGGATGCACAGAATCTCCATCGCGCTTTGCAAGCATACTTCCACATTTATAACGCATTTCTTCTACATTGACGCCTTCGTAAGAGGAAGTCGGATAACCATAATAAACCCATAAAAAAGAGCAGATCTTCATCTCTTTTCCCGGAGCTACCAACTGTTCCACGCTTTCCGGAGTAATCAAATCGATCTCTCCCGGCCCTAATTCTTTGTACGCTTCATAACCGAGATTAATATACGCTGAATTTTCAAAAGAAACACAGTATGCCTCTTCTTTCTTGCCGACAACAACCGGGGTTCTTCCATATCTGTCACGCGCCGCATAAATTCCGTCTTTCGTCATAAGAAGCAGCGTAAGAGAGCCGTTTACAGCTTCCTGCGCATAACGGATTCCTTCCACAAGCGTTTCTTTCTTACAGATCAAAGATGCCACAAGCTCTGTCGCATTGATCTTACCTCCGCTCATCTCCTGAAAATGGGAATGCCCTTCTTCAAACACTTTTTCTAAAAGTTCCTCTTCATTATTGATCTTTCCAACCGTAACGATCGCAAAGCTTCCGTGATGCGACTGTATAAGAAGCGGCTGCGGCTCGTAATCAGAAATACATCCGATTCCAAGATTGCCTTTCATCTCATCTACATCCCTGTCAAATTTTGTACGAAAAGGAGCATTTTCTATATTATGGATCGCACGACAGAACTCTCCGTTTCCATACGCAGCCATTCCGCCCCTCCTCGTTCCGAGGTGAGAATGATAGTCCACGCCGTAAAATAACTCCAATACACAGTCTTTTTTTGATGCAACTCCGAAAAATCCACCCATTTTCTATGCGCCTCCTGTAAATTTATCAAATTCATTCTGCTATTTATCTTTCACCTTATAAAGAATAAGGAGTTCCCGGCGATAAGTCAATACTTTCTTTCATATGCCTGCTATTATCGTTTATTATAGATATATATAAGCAGAAGTTCTATTCCTTTATTTTTGCCGCTTTGGCATCAAAATCATTCTCCCTGCAAACGATTCCCATTTCCTCCGTCTATACAATAAGAGGATGCCTTATTTTGACATCCTCTTACCTGTTAGTCTTCCAAAGCTTCTTTCATCTCTTTCATTTTTTCCATGAAGCCTTTCTTTTTCTTCTTCTCGACTTTCCCTGTTGTCTCATCATGTTCATGAAGTGTATTTCCCGTCAATTCATCAAATCTTCGCAGCGCTTCTTTCGCCTCCGAACTTAATCTTTCCGGAGTCTGGATCTCAAGCGTCACATAATGATCTCCTCTTGCCTGTGGATTACGAAGAGACGGAACTCCTTTTCCTTTAAGGCGCACTTTTGTGTCTGTTTTCGTTCCCGGTTTTACATTATAAATCACATCTCCGTCTACTGTAGGAATACGAATATCTCCTCCGAGCGCCGCTACCGCAAATGAAATCGGATGCGTAGAGAAAATATGAATATCCTGTCGTTTTAACGACGGATGCGCCGAAACATTCACTTCTACAAGAAGATCTCCCCGTGGTCCGCCGTTTACACCCGGTTCTCCCTTGTCTCTGATACGAACGCTCTGGCCGTTATCAATTCCTGCCGGGATAGACACTTTGATCTTCTTTCGGTTTGCAATGTATCCGCTTCCTGCGCATTTTGAACATTTTTCCTTGATCACTTTACCGGAGCCTCCGCAGTTAGGACATGTCTGCACATTTTGCACTGTTCCGAAAAAAGACTGGGATGTATAGACAACCTGTCCCCGGCCCCCGCATTTCGGGCATGTTTCGGGAGATGTTCCGGGTTTTGCCCCTGTTCCATTACATGTTTCACATGGATCTTTCAAAATAAGATCTAATTCTTTTTCACATCCGAAAACCGCTTCCTCAAATGTGATTCTTATACTTTTTCTGACATTTGCGCCTCGCATCGGTCCGTTACTTCTTCCGCCTCGTCTTCCGCCGCCGAACAGGTCGCCGAAAATATCGCCGAAAATATCACTGAAATCCGCACCGCTAAAGTCAAAGCCTCCGAAACCGCCTGCGCCGCCCGCGCCGCCATCGAATGCCGCGTGACCAAACTGATCATATTTCTGTCGTTTTTCAGGATCGCTTAAAACAGCATATGCTTCTGATGCCTCTTTAAATTTCTTTTCCGCCTCGGCATCCCCCGGGTTCATATCGGGATGGTACTTCTTTGCCAGTACACGGTATGCTTTTTTGATCGCCGCCTCATCAGCATCTTTCCCGATGCCGAGCACCTCGTAATAATCTCTCTTTGACTCTGCCATAATACGAATACTCTACCTTTCCTCAAGAAAATTCTACGAAACCGCTTTTTACACGGTCCCGTAGAATTTTTATTTTACATTTTGCCTGATATTTCAAGCTTTTATCTCGTTTCCTCTGATATCTTAAACTTCTTTATAATCTCCGTCTACGACATCATCTCCGTTGAATCCTTCCGGAGCCGGTCCTGCATCCTGACCCGGATTCGGTCCTGCCGCACCTGCACCTGCCGCTGCTCCTGCCTGCTCATACATCTTTGTGAAAAGTTTCTGTGCGCTTTCCATCAGTTTTTCCTTCGCAGCTTTGATCTCAGCCACATCGGCTTCAGATGTATTTTCCGGAGTTGATTTTGCCAGCACGTCTTTTAACGCCTGCATATCGGCTTCTACAGCCGCTTTATCGTTGGCATCCAATTTATCGCCGACTTCCTTGATTGCCTTTTCTGTCTGGAATACCATTGCATCAGCTTCATTTCTTGTATCGATCGCCTCTTTACGTTTCTTATCCTGAGCTTCAAACTCAGCAGCTTCTTTTACTGCTTTATCAATATCGGAATCTGACATATTAGAACCTGCTGTGATCGTGATATGCTGTTCTTTTCCTGTTCCGAGATCTTTTGCAGATACGTTGACGATACCGTTTGCATCAATATCGAAAGTAACTTCGATCTGCGGGATTCCACGCGGAGCCGGCGGGATTCCGTCAAGTCTGAACTGTCCGAGTGATTTATTATCTTTTGCGAACTGTCTTTCTCCCTGTACGACATTGATATCTACCGCTGTCTGGTTGTCTGCCGCTGTAGAGAATATCTGGCTTTTCTTTGTCGGGATCGTTGTATTTCTCTCGATCAATCTTGTGGCAACTCCGCCCATTGTTTCGATAGAAAGAGAAAGCGGTGTAACATCAAGAAGAAGGATATCTCCTGCTCCTGCGTCTCCTGAAAGTTTTCCTCCCTGAACAGAAGCTCCAAGAGCAACACATTCATCCGGATTCAAAGATTTGCTCGGTTCTTTTCCTGTCAGTCTCTTTACTTCTTCCTGTACTGCCGGAATACGTGTAGATCCGCCTACAAGTAATACCTGACCGAGATCTGCAGATGTAAGTCCTGCATCGGAAAGAGCGCGTCTTACCGGCTCTGCCGTTCTGTCTACAAGGTCTCTTGTCAGCTCATCGAATTTTGCTCTTGTCAGATTCATATCAAAGTGTTTCGGTCCTTCGGCAGTTGCCGTAATGAACGGAAGGTTGATATTTGTTGTTGTTGCGGAAGAAAGTTCTTTTTTCGCCTTCTCTGCCGCTTCTTTTAATCTCTGAAGAGCCATCTTATCTGTTGAAAGGTCAACGCCTTCTTTTGCCTTAAAATCTGCCAACATATAATCTGTAATCTTCTGATCAAAGTCATCACCACCGAGACGGTTATCTCCTGCTGTGGAGAGAACTTCGATCACGCCGTCACCGATCTCAATGATAGAAACGTCAAACGTACCGCCTCCAAGATCATATACCATGATCTTCTGCTCTTTCTCGTTATCAAGTCCGTAAGCAAGAGCCGCTGCCGTAGGCTCGTTGATGATACGTTTTACATCAAGACCTGCGATCTTTCCCGCATCTTTTGTAGCCTGACGCTGCGCGTCGTTGAAGTATGCCGGAACTGTAATAACAGCTTCCGTTACTTTTTCTCCCAAATAACCTTCTGCATCCGCTTTCAATTTCTGAAGGATCATTGCGGAAATTTCCTGAGGAGAATATTTTTTCTCATCGATCGTTACTTTAAAATCGCTTCCCATCTCTCTTTTGATAGAAGAGATTGTTTTGTCTGCGTTTGTAACTGCCTGACGTTTTGCCGGCTCTCCTACGAGACGCTCTCCTGTCTTTGTAAACGCTACGACTGACGGCGTTGTTCTTGCTCCTTCTGTGTTTGCGATCACTGTCGGCTGTCCGCCTTCCATAACAGCTACGCAACTGTTTGTTGTACCAAGGTCAATACCGATTATTTTTCCCATGATTTTTTCCTCCTGCTTCTTATCGCTTTTTATTATTCTGAAATAAAGTTGCTTTTCTACTAATTTGCTACTTTTACCATACTGTGTCTTACGACGCTGTCATGATACATATAGCCTTTTTGAAATTCTTCCGTGATGATGTTTTCACCCGCTTCCTCATCTTCCACATGCATAACCGCATTGTGGAAATCAGGATTAAATTCCTGACCTACCGCTTCGATCGGTTTTACACCGACCCCTTCCAAAGTCGTCATGATCTGTTTGTAGATTTTTTCCATTCCTTCTACAAAAGGATCTTCCTTACTTTCCTCCGGCGCGGCTGCAAGACCGCGTTCAAAATTATCGATAACCGGAAGAATTTTTTCTATGATATCTTTCGCTCCGATTTCGTACATTTGAGATTTTTCTCTCTCTGTACGCTTGCGGAAGTTATCAAACTCTGCCATTTGACGGGTAAGACGATCAGTCAATTCTTCAATCTTCTCGTCTTTTTTATCTTTTTTTTCTTTCTTTGCGAAAAACTTTTTCTTTTCTTTTGATTCTGTATCTTTTGTATCCTGAGACTCTTCCGTCTCTTTTGAAGCTTCCTCCTCAACATCAACAGATTCTTCCGTCTCTGCCGCCTCGTCCTGCTCGTCTGAAGTCGCTTCGTCTTCCATCTTTGCCGCTTCTGCCTTTGCTTCCTCGACAGCTTCTTTTATCATATCTTCTTTGCTCATCTTGTCACCCACCGGCTTTCCACCTTTCTATCCTTTTGGATCTTTATTATAAATCGCATCCAACTCTCCCTGCAGAATTTTCAGCGTCTTCATGACATGTTCATAATCCATCCGTTTCGGTCCGATAATGCCGATCGTTCCTTTCATGCCTTCGCCAAGTTCATACGTCGCTGTCACGACACTGCAGTCCTTCATTGTTTTAACCGGAGTCTCATCTCCGATATAAACCTGTATTCCGTGACTGTCCTCACTTGCCAGTGTCTCTGTCACAAGATCGGCGAGCTGCTGCTTCTCTTCAAATGCACTGATGATCTCCTGTGCGCTTTGCTTATCGCTCAACTCCGGATACTTAAAGATGTTCGTAGCTCCGCTTGTATAAATCTTCATATCTTCTTCTACATGGATCGTCTCTGCCACCGCATCCAGTACATGAGCGACAACCTCACTGTGAATGCCTGCCTGCTCTTTCAGCCTTGCGATCAATCCAAGTGTGATCTGATCGATCGGAAGTCCGTTCAATGTAGTATTAAGAAGCATATTTAACTTCAGAAGATTCTCATTACTTAACATTTCCCCTACTTCGATGATCTTATTCTTGATTACATTACCGCCAAGTACGATAACCGCTACGATCTGTTCTGCATCAACTTGAGAAAGCTGAATAAATTTCAGCGTATTCCGATTGTTAATCGGAGACGATACCATCGTCGCATAATTCGTATTCGTCGCCAAAACTCTTGCTGCCTGCTGTAATACTTTCTCAACCTTATCGGTTTTCTCCAACATCGCGCTTTCTCTTTTTGCAATCTCTTGTTCTTTTTCTTCCATCAGCATATCAACATAAAGCCGATATCCTTTATCCGAAGGAATCCTTCCCGCCGACGTATGCGGCTGAAAAATATAACCGAGATCTTCAAGATCTGCCATCTCGTTCCTGATCGTCGCGGAACTTAAATTCAGATCTGTATATTTAGAAAGTGTCCGCGAGCCGACCGGTTCTCCGGTCTCAAGGTAATTCTGTATGATCGCTTTTAATATAGTAAGTTTTCTTTCACTTAACGACGTATCGACCGCCACAGCTTTTCCTCCTCTCTCGCTATTAGCACTCTTTTCTTTCGAGTGCTAACACCTTTCGTATATTAAGATAGCACTGCATTTTCCTTTTGTCAACAGTGTTTATTATTTTTTTATTTATTTCTGTACATCCGAAACGATGTCTTCTATCTGAATTTCCTATTATCCGAAAGAGGCAGAATCTCAGCATCCTCTTTTTCAAAACAAAAACTCGCTCATTACATAGTTGCTTATATCAACTCCCCGCTCTGTCAGGCGGATCTGCCCTTTTTCTTTTATCAAAAGACGTTCTTTTTCAAGTTTTCCGATCGTTTCTCCGTAAACCGTATCTATTTGCACCCCGAATGTTTCAAAAAAACTTTTTTCCGACACTCCATCTGTTTTCCGCAGTCCGAGAAACATGAATTCTTCCATTTGCTCTTGCACTGACAGTACACTTACTTCTTCTGCTTTTTCCCATACCGCTTTTTTACTTTCTTCTTTTTTGCTGTTCGGATCTACAGTCTTATTCAGTCTTATATAAACATCCATTTTATCTGTATTGCAGAATCGGTGTTCGGCAATCAGAGAGGACGCCCCCAGTCCCAGTCCGAGATATTCTCTTCGCTCCCAATACCCTAAATTATGCCTGCACTCATATCCCGGTTTTGCATAATTTGAAATCTCATATCTCTCATACCCGTATTCCCGGAGGATCTTCTCTGTTATTTCATAAATCGCCCGTTCTGTATCTTCATCGGGAAGCGGAAGTATCTGTCTGTCTTTTCTTATATTACCGTCTTTATCTGATACTTCCGGCATACTACTCTCGCGGGACAACAGTTCTTTTTGGCATATCCGCTCCCCCTCCTCCCCGTAAATCGTACCGAAAACAGTTCCTTCTTCTATAATTAAACTATATGCGGAAATATGTTCCGGCTGTAACTGCGCGACTGTGCGAAGCGTTGTTTCCCAGCTCTTTTTTGTCTGCCCGGGAATCGCCGAGATCAAATCGATATTAACGTTATGAAATCCTGCTTTTCTTACCATCTTCCATGTAGTGAGAAATTCATCATATGTATGGATACGTCCAAGCATTTTCAGTTCCCCGTCATCGACCGATTGAAGACCGATACTTAACCGGTTCACTCCGCATGTTTTCCACATGTTTATCTTTTCTTCCGACACAGTTCCGGGATTTACTTCCATCGTTATTTCCGCATTCTCCGCAATATCGAAACTTTCCCGCAGAGCACGAAAAATAGAGGCAGTGTATACTCCCTCTAATACAGAAGGAGTTCCACCGCCTAAAAAAATCGTTGTCACGCAATAATCCGAAAACTGTTCTTTTTTTCCTTTTATCTCCTCCGCAAGAGCTTCCACATAAGCGGAAACCTCCTCTTGCTTTGCAGAAAACGAAAGGAAATCACAATACGCACATTTCTTTACGCAAAAAGGAATATGCACATACAGTTCCAGTTCTTTTTTCATATTTTCCTTTACCTCTTTTAGATGTTTTAAACATCACTTTTTCACTTATACATCGACAACAAAAATCACTCGTCATCCAACTTCAGTACGCTCATAAATGCTTTCTGCGGTATCTCTACGCTGCCGACCTGACGCATTCTTTTCTTTCCCTCTTTCTGCTTCTCAAGCAGTTTTCTCTTACGTGAAATATCACCGCCATAACATTTTGCCAACACATCTTTTCTCATTGCCTTTACTGTTTCACGAGCGATGATCTTACTTCCGACTGCCGCCTGTATCGGAATTTCAAAAAGCTGTCTCGGAATTTCTTCTTTTAATTTCGCGCACATTTTTCTTCCGCGGTCATAAGCGCTTCCTGCAAATACAATAAACGACAATGCATCCACTTCTTCTTTATTAATAAGAATATCAAGCTTCACAAGTTCAGATTTCTGATATCCCATCATCTCATAATCAAATGACGCATATCCTCTTGATCTTGACTTCAATGCATCGAAAAAGTCATAGATGATTTCATTCAGCGGAAGATGATAGTTCAGTACGGCACGTTTTTCCTCGATATATTCCATTCCCTGATAAATGCCTCTGCGTTCCTGACAAAGATCCATGATCGCACCGATATATTCCGATGTAACCATGATCTCCGCTTTTACCATAGGTTCTTCCATATAATCAATCTCCGCCGGATCCGGCATATTCGTCGGATTTGTCAGATCGATCACTTCTCCGTTTGTTTTATGGATTTTGTAAATTACACTCGGCGCCGTTGTTACGAGATCCAAATTATATTCCCTCTCCAAACGTTCCTGGATAATCTCAAGATGAAGAAGTCCGAGAAATCCGCAGCGGAATCCAAACCCAAGAGCGACCGATGTTTCCGCTTCAAATTGCAGCGCCGCATCGTTGAGCTGTAATTTTTCAAGAGCGTCTCGAAGATCCGGATACTTTGCTCCGTCTGCCGGATAAAGTCCGCAGTATACCATCGGATTTACTTTTTTATATCCCGGCAAAGGCGAGTCACACGGTCTTAACGCATCAGTCACTGTATCGCCCACCCGCGTCTCTTTTACATTCTTCAGACTGGCAGTAATATATCCGACCATTCCGGCGCTCAACTCTTCACATGGTATAAATCTTCCTGCTCCGAAAGTTCCGACTTCCACAACATCTGCCTGAGCGCCTGTCGCCATCATAAGCATCGGAGTTCCTTTCTTCACCGTTCCTTCCTTTATCCTGCAAAATACAATGACCCCTTTGTAAGAATCGTAGACGGAGTCAAAGATCAGCGCTTTTAACGGAGCCTTTGGATCTCCCTGAGGCGCAGGAACTTTTTTCACGATCTGCTCCAATACGTCATGGATATTTTGTCCTGTCTTGGCTGAAATAAGCGGGGCATCTTCCGCTTCAATACCGATCACATCCTCAATTTCTTCTTTCACCCTCTCCGGATCTGCACTCGGAAGATCGATCTTATTGATCACCGGGATCACATCAAGGTCATGATCCAGCGCAAGATATACATTCGCCAATGTCTGTGCTTCTACTCCCTGAGCTGCGTCAACTACTAAAATCGCTCCGTCACACGCAGCCAGACTTCTTGAAACTTCGTAATTAAAGTCTACATGTCCCGGCGTATCGATCAGGTTAAACATATATTCCTCCCCGTCGTCTGCCTTATATACGGTACGAACCGTCTGTGCTTTGATCGTAATTCCGCGTTCTCTCTCAAGCTCCATGTTGTCAAGCACCTGAGACTGCATCTCTCTGCTCGTCAAGAGGCCTGTCTGTTCAATAATCCTGTCTGCCAACGTAGATTTTCCGTGATCGATATGCGCGATAATACAAAAATTTCTTATTTTACTCTGATCTATAACTGACAATTTCATTCCTCCATTATTTGCATATTTTATATGATTTATATAACAATTCAGCTATACAGTGTACGGGAAGCACAAAGCATGCTTTCATGTTTTTGCAAGCGGACATCTGTATGAGCCAAGCGCCCGTTTATCACTACAGCTTAAACCAGCCGTTTACCGCTTTCCCGAATGTTTCACAATAAAAAGTTCCACAGCCAGAGTATCTGTCATAAGTCCGGTCTTGACATTTTGCTCTAACTGTGCCCCTTCTTCCATAACAGTTCTCAGCTCTCCGAGTTCATATCGTTTCGCCGCATCCATATATCTTCCTGCCGCAAACGGATGTAGTCCAGCCTTAGAAGCGATTTCTTTCTTTCCGTATCCATTCGCCATCAAACCTTTGACATGGAATAAAAGACGGTATTCCCTCGTCATCAAAAACAGAATACGCATCGGCGGTTCTTTCAGGGCAAGCAGCTCATAATAAAGATCCAATGCCCGCCTTTGGTCTTTTCCTGCAACCGCATTGACCATCTCAAATATATGGTTCGTAATCTGAGTGACACAGATCTGATCAATATCGTCTCTTGTAATCCGATCTCTTCCGATCGTATAACAAAACAGTTTTTCCAGTTCTTGTGTGATATTCTCCATATCCGTGCCGACCTTATTCAGAAAATATGCCGCATCTGCGCCTTCCATCTGCTTTTTTTCTTTCTTTACAAGACCAAGCACCCAGCGCCGCAGCGTATTTTCATCCTGAACCGTCAACTCGACAATATGACCTTTTGCCTTTACCGCTTTATACAGCCTGTTCCGCTTATCTACCTCTTTTTCTATAAATAAAAAATAAGTAGTAGGCGGGATGTCCGTAATATAATCTGCCAGATCTGTTCCTGCATTTTTAAAAAAGCCCGTATCTTCAAACACAATGAGACGGCGCGATGCAAAAAACGGCAATGTCTCCGCCAGATCGATCACCTCTTTTATATCTATGTTCTTTCCTTCATAGACGGCATAATTCATCGTATCGCCTTCCGGAATCATCGCTCTGACAAGCCGTTCCTTATACTGTCGCTTCAAATATGACTCTTCTCCGTACAGAAGATAAATCTGTTTAAATTGTCCCGTTTTCAAATCTTCATTTAAGCTTTTCATAACTCTTGTATTATAAAGGAAAAACAATCATTTTGACAAGAGAAAACTCTCAATACTGATCTGTATTCCGTCAGACTTTATTATGACTGCCCCGTCTGTCTGAGTATTGTATGTTTTCACTTTTCTCTTTTTCAACCTATTTAACGTCTCTTCATGCGGATGTCCGTACCGATTATCAATTCCTGCCGAGATGATAGCCGCTCTTGGATCTGTCTTCTCAAGAAATGCATCTGTACCCGAGTTTTTCGATCCATGATGGGCACATTTTAAAATTTCATATTTTCTCAAAACATCACTTTTAACAAGAAGTTCCTCTCCCGCACCTTCCACATCCCCTGTAAAAAGCATATCGAAATTTCCATAAGAAAACTCAAGCACAAGAGACGCCTCATTTCCCGCCTTTGGTTTTGTCAGCCCCTGCGGTATGTCCGTAAGCGGGCCGATACATCTCAACCGCATCACTTCTTTTGAATCGTTTTTTCCTGTCTGCCTTTCTCCTCTTCCATATATATTTGCTCCTGTTTTCACAGAAACGACACGCGTTCCGTTTTCTACCGCTATGCGCGCCAGATCTGCCAACTTTTCATCATGATATTCTTCGGGAGGAAGCACAAGCGTGTCAATACGAACTCCCAGCTTCTGCCCTTCCAGAAGTTCTCTTATTCCACTGATATGATCCTCATCTCCGTGAGTCACAAATACATAATCAAGGCATCCGATGCCCTCCGACAACAAATACGGTTCGATCCGTTGAGCGCCTGCCTGTTTTACATCACTGCTGCCCCCGTCTATCAAATAGTTTTTTCCTTTTCCCGAAGGAACAATGCCATCACCTTGCCCCACATCCAGCACTGTTATTTTTATTCCTTCAATATCCCGGTTTTTTGCTCCGCATAAAACAATCAAAAACGCCGCCGAAGCAAAAAGCATATACCCCCATACTTTCTTCGGAAAATGCCGATACATTCCATATAATGCGAGCAATATCACATAATAAGCGACAAGTAATTGTACGCTCGGTTTTCCTGCCGTTATCCGCCCGAACGGAAGCATAACTGCCGCAGAGCACAATCGATCATACGCCCAAAGTATCATGCCGGAACTTTTCAGCAAAATAATACCGATCGGTTTTACAAGCAGGATCATCACAGAACCCGACAGCCCCGTTCCCATAATAACCGGAAGAGCCGGGATCACAAACAAATTTAAAAAAACCGAGTACGGCGGGATTTCAAAATAAAAGTACAGCATAGGACCAAGCAAAAACAGATTCACTGCCAGACTTGCGCTCACCGCTTCCCCCATATGCGTCCATATATTCTTTTTCTTCGTACCACACCCGAACAAACATTCAAACAAAGGCGTCAGCATACAAATTCCGCAAAGCGATCCAAAAGAAAACAAAAATCCTGCATCTGACAGACAGAGAGGATCTTTTGCACTAAGCAGCGCCGCTGCCACAGCAAGACTTGTGGGGAGGTCATAATCTCTTCCTGTCACTTCAGCGCCCATCCGAACGGAAAACATAATAAGCGCTCTTAGAGCTGAAATACTTGCTCCGGTCATTACTGTATAAAAAAGCAGAACAATCGTTCCTACAGCTCCTGACACCGGAAATCCCACTCCTCTTTTTCTCAGAAATCCATAAAGACCGCTTCCGATAAAGGACATATGAAGTCCTGATATGGCCAGCAGATGACCGATCCCGTTTTTCTGATACAACTTTTTCATATATGGATCAAGATCTCCCTTTTCTCCGAGAAGGATCGCACTTATCGTGTTTCCATAATAACTGCCCAAACACCCTACAAGGAGTTTCTTCCAACCTTGCCTGAATTCATGCAGGAATTGTCTGATGCATTCGGTCTGCCCGGATAATATACTGACTTCATCCGCCCATACATATGCGCCTATTTTCTGCCTTTTGTAATAAGCTCTCTGATCAAAATTGCCCGGATTACGTGCAGTCTCAAATGCAGACGCCTTTCCTTTTATTTTTAGTTTATTTCCGATTTTGATATGTGCCGCATCTTCTTTTTCAAGATAAACAAGCACTCTCTCTTCCCATATTTTTCTTGGCAGCTCTTGACTGAAATCATAGGAAAAACGATGCCCGTCGCTTTTTCCGAATACAGACTGCCTTGCGATCTTTCGATCGCTGCCACTATAAAAAGAGACGGCATTCCCCTTTACACGGACTGCCGTTACAGATTCTTTTTCATCAATCCTATCTGCCGTTCCCGTCAATATAAGATTGATTTCTCCTTTATTGTTTCGGCTTACGATCTGCCCAAGCGCGGAAGTGTAATCTCCCGCGCCGAAAAACAGCACCCGTATCGCCTGTACTGTAAGAAACAGTACGCAAAATATACATAATGGTCGTCTTTTCATTTTTTGTCATCGGCTGCGACCAACTCTAAATTTTCTTTCAGCGGCTGTGAAAGATCCACAGTGCCCATATACTTAGCTTTTGACTCTCCGTTAATCGTAATCTGAACCTGCGTCGCTTCTGTTCCCTCAACAAGCGAATTTACGATTGAATAAATCGTAAGTTTTGGCAGGATATCATACTCTCCGTTCAGAAACGTATTGTCGAAATTCACATAACAAATATCATCTTTGATCGTCACTCCCAACAGATTTGCATTCGGGTTGATCGTCGGATAAGCTCCGCTTTCAGGACCCTGCATCAGTTTCTCAACGATCATTTTCTCTTTCGACAAATTACTGTTGTACCTTGCCGAAACCTTTTGCGGAACAAGCTTATCTCCGCTTTCATTTGCAAAATAAAGCGTTAATTCTACCGTCTGGTAGGCGCTCGGTGACGATCCTGTGTTTTCTACGAAATCATCTTCTGTCATAAGTCCGATCGAATTGCCGTCACTGTCTTTAAGCGACTCTCCGTCGATCGTAAACAGTACTGCATTGACCCCTTCAATTTCCGAAAGCGAACATACAATAGATGCCCTCATAAGCTTTTCTTCCAGACTGTTTACTTTTAAATACGCTTTATTGAAGTCGATATCTAATATACTCCCCCGCAGTTCACATTTTTGTACAGATACTTCATTCGGAATCGGAGGAACATTTTCGATTTTATCCGATGGTTTCCGAAGCGTTTCCAGTATATCCTCTGCCATATCGCAGATTTCTTTGTCCGTCATCTTCTTGCTTTTTGCCGTTTTCCCGTTTTCATAGGGCGCTTTAACAAGTCCTGTTCTGTCTTCATTAAGATAATAGACCGACATCTCCGAATCTATTTTCTTCTTCCGGCAGCCTGAAAGGAAAAGCGGCAGACACAAGGACAAAATAAGACAAATGCATATTATGACCGCAAGTTTCCTGTTCCTTTTCATCTCCCCACTCCTTCCGGCACTGTTGTATAGATCAGCGGAATCCGAACTGTAAATGTCGTTCCCTCGCCTTCGTTACTGTGTACTTTGATCGATCCTCTGTGAACGATCACTGCGTTTCTGGCGATCGCAAGCCCCAGTCCCGTTCCGCCGATTTCTCTGGAATGAGACTTGTCTACCCGGTAAAACCGCTCAAATATATGCGCCTGATCTTCCTGAGGGATTCCAAGACCGGAATCTTCTACTTTTAAATAAAAATATTTATGATCGGCATTTAAAGACACATGAACCCATCCGTTTTCATGATTATATTTAATCGCATTTTCCACAAGATTTGAAACGGCAAGTGTAAATTTCGTCTCATCAATCTCTGCGCTCACCGGACGGAAACTTTCCATGACCATCTCAACATTTTTCTTTTCCGCGATCGGTTTGAGCCTCTTTAATATTTGTTCAAGCAAGTCGTTGATATTCACCTGCTGAATGTTCATCGTCTGACCGGTCCGATTCATTTTCACAAGAGAAAGAAGATCTGTTATGATCTGATTTTCCCGGTCGATTTCTTTCGCGATGTCTTCCATAAATTCACGGTACATCTCCACAGGAAGGTTTTCCTGCTCAAGAAGCGAATCTGCCAGCACTTTCATCGATGTCATCGGAGTTTTCAGTTCATGGGAAACGTTTGAGACAAACTCTTCTCTGGAGTCGTCCAACTGCTTTAGTCTGCCGAGCATTTTGTTGAACGCTTCACTTAGCTGACTTGTCTCCGCAAACGTGTCTACATGCAGCACGTCGTCACTGTATCCTTCACTCACATTTTCAATCGCCCCTGTAATCTTATGAATCGGTTTTACAAGTTTATTGGCAAGGGCCACCCCGAAAACAGCCAGAAAAATCGCCGCTATTCCTACTACGACACCTCCATGCGTATAAAACACCTGTTTTGTAACTTCAATACTGTCTGTAGAAACGCTTGCTAAAATCACACCGTCTATCTTCTTTTTCCCCGGGATATTGATCGGTGAAGTCACTTCGATATAATGATTCCTTTTATCATAGTGGTTCGTCGGTTTTGTGCGCATGCACCGAACGACGCTTTCCGATACATTCGTCTTTCCTTCATCGAGATTATATGTATCTTTAATTACGCAGAGATCTTCATCCATAATCATAACTCTGCCGTTATATATATTCGTCAGCTGCGTCAGATTAGAATCGATCACTTCCGAAGTCGGATCGGAAAGATATCCGTATGCCGAGAGCTGATTGCTTAATATTGTACATTGATTTTGGATTTCCGCAGTCCGAAGTTCGACCGCACGCGACTCGTAAAACGCTACGATTCCGAAAAGTGTTGCAAGGCAGGGGATCAGCCCTGCCAGCATTGTACAAAGAATCACACAAAAACGCATGTTCCCGATAATTTTACGGTTGGATACAAATTGATATTTAATCTTGGAAATAATAACCCACTCCCCACTTTGTATGTACATATTTCGGTTCACTCGGATTCATCTCAATCTTCTCACGAAGCCTTCGGATATGTACGTCTACTGTTCTTGCATCTCCCGGGTAATCATATCCCCACACCAGATTCAGCAGATTTTCTCTGCTGTATACTTTGTTCGGATTCATTGCCAGAAGCTCTAAAACATCAAATTCTTTTGCCGTAAGATTGATCTCTCTCTCGCCGATAAATACTCTTCTGCTCTCACAATCAATCTTTAAGCTTCCTTTGATCAGCACCGGCCCGCCTGCCGGTTCTTTCCGTTTCGATGTCCGCCTCATGATGGCTTTGATCCTCGCCTTCACCTCTAAAATGTTAAACGGTTTCGTTATATAATCATCCGCACCGTATTCCAGTCCCAGTATCTTGTCCATATCCTCGCTCTTTGCCGTCAGCATCACAACCGGCATATCCGAAAATTCCCGAATCTGCTGACACACCTGAAAACCGTCCAGTTTCGGCAGCATCACATCCAAAAGGACAAGATCATATTCACGTGCCTTTGCGTATTCCAAAGCCTCCTCGCCGTCATAGGCACAGTCTACTTCCATGCCTTCCTGCTCAAGGCTGAAGCGGATTCCTTTTACGATCAGCTTCTCATCATCAACAACTAAAATTCTCTTACCCATACTCCTCTTTTTTCGACTCCTTATGCACTGCGGTATACAAAACCGCTCTCTTATGTCAGATCGTTATGTCTTCTTTTATTTTATTAAATACTCCCTCTTTGATTCCCTCAATCTGCATCAATTCTTCGATTGACTGAAAGCCGCCGTGTTCTTCCCGATATGCGATTATACTTTGCGCTTTCGCCTCTCCGACTCCTGTAAGCGTCATGAGTTCCTCTTTTTCGGCTGTATTAATATTTATCTTCCCATCGTCCGTACGTTCGGTCACTTCCGATACAACCCCTGCGCCTTTCACTTCATCTAAAGAAGGCACATAAATCTGTTCTCCGTCAACGACAACCCTCGCCTGATTAACCGCTTCCGCCGCAGCGTTTTCTGTCAGCCCGCCCGCTTTCGCAATCGCTTCAAACACTCTGGAATCCTGTTCCAGTTCATATACGCCCGAAACCTGAACTTCTCCGCAAACATATACGAATACTTTTTTACGCTCCGGATTTTGTTCCGCTGTACCGCTGTCCGCTTCCGCCTTTTTTCTTTCTGTCTTCTCTGCAGGCTCTTCGCTCTTTTGTGATGTATGATCCGGCTTTTCTTCTTCCGCGGAAAATAAAAATTCTTCTGTTTCAGGAACGGCCGAATCTTTGTTCCCGCACCCAAACAGGAAACTTGCCGAAATAAGAAAGAACACTGTCATGACAGCGTATTTTTTTCTGTATTTTTTCTGATTGTCTTGCATATTCTTCTCCTCAGCTTTGCCGGGAGAATTACCCCTTTATGTCGGACATTAATATTGTAACGAATTTTTACTAAAATTACAATAGACAATTAACGTCTTGTTACATCTCTGTCAACCTATTAAGGACAACTTTCTTTTTCTTTACAAAAAAACGTATATATTACAGATTTATTACTTTTATTTCCATTGAAAAACCGCTATGCCGACAACCGCAAGAAGAAGACCACCTGCTTTTCTCCATGAGAACGGCTCCCGATCCATTCCAAACAATCCGAAAAGCTGGATCAGATAAGCAACCGTAAGCTGTGCGATCACAATGAGAAGAGCTGAACGCGCAGGCCCTAACGCTTCGATACTTTTTATAACCGTCCATGTGATCCCTGCGCCGATCACGCCGCCTAGCAGCATATATTTCGGCTGTACTTCCATAAGCTGTGAAACCTGATCTCTTCCGGTAAAAAACCACATCGCAAGACAAACCGCAAAAGCCGTAAACTGTACCCAGCCGTTTCCGACCCACATTCCTGTCGTCTTCGTAACCTGTGTGTTAAATACTCCCTGAATACTCATAAGCGCTCCGGACAAAAGAGCAATTAAAAAACCGATCATATACATACCTCCGAACTGTTTAGATCAAACAATTTTTCTAACTTCCTTTAGTATGTCCTTCGACCGGTTTCTTATTCTGCCTATTTATGTAACATTTTCTCTTATGAAAACATTGGAGAAATATCTTTGCGGAAACACTTTTATGCAAGTATTCTGCGCATCTTCTCAACCATCTGATCGATATGCTCTTTTTCTACGATCAGCGGAGGAACAAAACGGATGACGTTTCCCTGCGCCTGTATGATAAGCAGACCTTCTTCAATCGCACGATCATTGATCTCTTTGATCGGCTTTGTGATCACAAGACCCTGCATCAGACCTTTTCCTCTTCGCTCTGTCACACAGTCAAATTCCGCTTTAAGTTCTTCTAATTTTTCTGTAAAGTATGGAGTAATCTCCTTGACATGTCCTACAATATTTTTTCTCTCAAAAATGGAAAGAACTGTCTTTACCGCCGTGCACGCAAGCGGATTTCCTCCGTATGTCGCCCCGTGATCTCCCGGTTTAAGAGAATATCCGGCAACCTCTTCCGTCATTGCAAACGCGCCGACCGGAATGCCGTTTCCGATCGCTTTCGCCATCGTAAGGATGTCCGGCTTTACTCCGTACCCCTGCCATGCAAACATCGTACCTGTTCTGCCCATGCCGCACTGTACTTCGTCACAGATCATAAGGATATCGTTTTCATCACAGAGCTTTCTGATCCCTTCCATAAATTCCTGCGTCGCCAGATGAATGCCGCCCTCTCCCTGAAGCGGTTCTAAAATAATGGCACACGTTTTCTCATTTACAAGCGACTTCACACTGTCAAGATCGTTAAATTTTGCAAACTTTACCCCCGGAACAAGCGGCTCAAAAGGTTCTCTGTAAGAATCATGTCCTGTAACCGATACCGCTCCGAATGATCTGCCGTGAAACGAGTTTTCCATAGCGATAAATTCATATCGTCCCGATCCTTTTGTATATGCATATCGTCTCGCTGCTTTTAAAGCCCCTTCATTTGCTTCGCCGCCGCTGTTTGTAAAAAATACCCGATCCATTCCGCTGACTTTATTCAGCGCTTCCGCCGCTTCCCCGCAGCTTTCATGATAATAAAGGTTGGACGTATGGTATAATTTGTCAATTTGTTTTTTCAGCGCCTCGTTCAATTCTTTATTGTCATACCCAAGCCCCGTCACTGCGAAGCCTGCCGCAAAATCAAGATATTCTTTTCCGTCTGTATCATACAGATACATTCCCTTTCCATGGTCAAGTGCGATCGGAAAACGATTATATACATGGATAAGGTTTTCCTCTGCCGCCTGTATCTTACTGTTCATCGTGATTATACCTGCTTTCTGTACTATTTAAAATCGCTGTTCCGATCCCTTTATTAGTGAAAATCTCAAGAAGAAGACAATGCGGAATCCTTCCGTCAAGAATATGCACTCTTGAAACACCTGCTTCGATCGCATCGATACAGTTCTGAAGTTTCGGAAGCATTCCCCCTCCGATATAACCTTCTGTCATTAGTTTTTCCGCCTCTTTTACACAAAGTTCCGAGATTAAGGTAGACGGATCTTTCGGATCTTTATACACTCCCTCGATATCAGTCAAAAACGCTAATTTTTCCGCTTTCACCGCGCGCGCGATCGCACACGCCGCATCATCTGCATTAATATTATATGTATGGTAATTTTCATCCATACCGACCGGACAAATGATGGGAAGGAAATCTTTTTCCAGGAGATCGTAAATAATCTGTTCATTTACCTCTGTAACTTCTCCTACATATCCGATATCCTGACCGTCAGAGTATTTCTTCGCCACTTTTAACAAAGCTCCATCCTTACCGCTGATACCGATCGCCCTCACGCCAAGGCTCTCAACAAGTTGAACAAGACTTTTGTTTACTTTTCCAAGTACCATCTCGGCTAATTCCATCGTATCTTTGTCTGTCACACGAAGCCCATTGATAAACTTCGGTTCCATACCGGCTTTTTCAACCCATTTGCTGATCTCTTTTCCGCCGCCATGTACGATGATCGGCTTAAATCCGACAAGCTTCAAAAGCGTCACATCCTCAATAACGCGCTTTTTCAATTCTTCGTCGATCATAGCGCTTCCGCCGTATTTCACAACGATGATTTTTCGGTTGAACCGCTGGATATACGGCAAAGCTTCAATCAAAACTTCTGCTTTATCAAGATATTGCTGCATGTTTTTATTCATGTTCTCTCTCCAATCTTTTTGTCTCGTATCTTTGATCCTGCAAATAACTCTTTTTTCACTGACATGTTCTAGCTTCTGTAATCTGCATTAATGCTGATATATTCATGAGTCAGATCGCATCCCCATGCCGTTGCCGCGGCATCACCTTCTTTCAGATCGGCGATCGCAGTCACCTTAGGCTCAGATAAAATTTCCGTTGCTTTTTCCTCACTGTAATTTAGCGCAACACCGTTTTCAATGATCTGAAGCTTTCCTGCCGCACTTTCAAAAAACAAATCCACCTTCTCAGGATCAAACTGTGCTCCCGAATATCCCATCGCACAGAGGATTCTGCCCCAGTTCGCATCGTGACCTGCTATTGCCGTTTTCGTCAAATTTGAGCAGACGATCGATTTCGACAAAACCTTTGCCTGCTCTTTCGTCTTCGCGCCTACGACTTTTACTTCAAAAAGCGCCGTCGCACCTTCTCCGTCTCCCGCCATCTCTTTTGCAAGCGTTTCATTGACATAATGGAGCGCTTTCTTAAACTGTTCGTATTCTTTTGTTCCATATTTAATCTTCTTATTATCTGCCATTCCGTTAGCCAGCAAAAGAACCGTATCGTTTGTAGATGTATCTCCGTCTACGGAAATCATGTTGTAAGTATCTTCCACATCTTCACTTAACGCACACTGAAGCGCTTTTTTTGTAATTGCGGCATCCGTTGTCAGAAAGGCTAACATTGTACACATATTTGGATGAATCATTCCCGATCCCTTTGACATCCCGCCGATCGTCACGGTCTTGCCTCCGATCTCAAGGGTAACTGCCGCTTCTTTCTTCTTTGTATCCGTCGTCATGATCGCTTTTGCTGCCTCTGTCCCCTTTTCTTTGCTGCTGTTCTTTGCCTCTGCCAGCATTTTGATTCCCGATTTCACCCGGTCCATCGGAAGCTGCATACCAATCACTCCTGTGGAACCGACAAGCACGCTTTCCGCCTCTACGCCAAGAACACAAGCCGCCTCTTTTGCCGTTTCTTCACAATATTTCATTCCCTCTTCTCCGGTACATGCATTTGCAATACCTGAATTTACGATTACAGCCTGCGGTTTCCGTTTACTTTCTATGATTGCACGATCCCATTTTACCGGAGCTGCTTTCACAAGGTTTGTTGTAAAAGTTCCCGCCGCCTTACACTTCTTTTCACTGTAGATCAGCGCCATATCGGTACGGTCTTTATACTTGATGCCCGCTGCCGCTGCCGCTGCCTGAAATCCTTTTGCCGCTGTTACTCCGCCATCGATCACTTTCATTTTGTCCTCTCCTTTTTGTACCCTATATGTTCTGTCAAAGTTTCTTCTATAAAAGAAAACTCCGCCTCTTAAAAGAGGCGAAGTCAATCCGCGATTTCACTTTAATGAAAGAAGAACCGTTTCTTTATCAAAACGTCTGTATTTCTGTTTTTTGTTCTCCCCCGCCTTTTTCTGTGTCGACGATTGTTTTAAATCATCTAACCGTCTAAATTCTATACGCAAATATTATTAGCTATTATATTATGAAATAAAATCTGTTTTGTCAACTATTTCATCTTTTGAATTACCGGCTGTACGAATCATTTTTTAATTACCGGACATGGATTTTATAGATGGATTCAAACTCTCTCACAATAAACTAAATACCGCTGATAATTGTGAGGATATGGATGACAAGTCACAAGAGTCACCATATCTTTGCCTTCCTGTATTCTGATCTTATCAATCTCATCCGGAGATATCACCTCTATCCGTTCCACTTTATAAGTCATCGTTTCCCAGAAGTTTGTAATAAATATTTCATCCCCGATTTTCAATTTTTCAATCTCACGAAACATCTTTGCATAACTGTATCCCCGATGTGCGACAACCGCCATATTCGTATTATTCCCACCGATCGGCATCGACGTTTCCGTAAGCTGAGCAGCTCCTTTTGACATATTTTCTTCGTTAGCGCCCAAATATAACGGAAGCTCAAGATCCATAACCGGAATTTTAATATATCCTGCAATTCCATCTTCTACTCCGTACTCTTCCAAACGGATTGCCGGATCTGCATATGCATACGGATCTGCCAGATTTTCCTGATTGTTTTTTATAAGTTCTTCGTTATAGTTCTTCATTTCTTCATAAAGCCGGGCATATTTTTCAGAATTCGCATCCCGGACATTCTCCGTCGTTTCTTCAAACTGACGAAACATACTCTCTGTCTTTATCTTATAAAACATCTGAAGAATATGCGGATACAGCAGAATCCCGCATCCGATCAAAAGAAGAATCAGACCGAAAATAAAAAGTTTTCTTCGTTTTCTTTGTTTTCTCACTTTTTTCATCTTTTTCTCCTTTTTAGACTTCTCTTCCCGGCTTTTTTCTTTCTGCCCCTTGTCCTTCGTTTTTTCTTCATTTTCCTTACACACACCGCCACTGCAGCAACGAATAAACTGACGAGGGCAAATACCGCTGCGCCATATGCGATCATCTCCGTTATATCCCGCTCTTTTTTCGCCGTATCCGACTCTTTTTCTTCGCTTTCCTTCACGATTTCATCGCATATTTTTTCTCCCCGGACAAGCAGTCTATGACTGTTTATCCCGTACGGCGTACACGTTAAAAGCGTTATGTATTCCTTATCCGCTATCGGACGCAATGCATCTGTATCTTCCGGCTCTATCACCGAAATCTGATCTACCTCATAAGTAAGAAGATGATCCAATACATGGATATAAAACAAATCCCCTTCCTTCATTCGATCCAAATCTGTAAACAATTTTGCAGTAGACAATCCTCTGTGGGATGCAAGAACCGAATGCGTACCTTTTCCGCCTATAGGAAGAGCCGTTGTTTCCATATGTCCGACGCCTCGTCTCAACACCCTCTCACTGACTCCATGATAGATCGGGAGCATAACGTCGATCGCCGGAATTTCAATATATCCCATCACTCCTTCTTTTTCTTCTACATTGAGCACATCTTTATAATTACCGGGCAAAACAGAGCCGCTTCCTAATATAAACGGATCTTCTACAGACATTCCCGTAACAGATTCATTATACTTTACAGCCTTTTCCCACTCTGATTTCATATCTGTCTTCGGAAGTTCTTCAACCGTCTGCTCATAACGACTGATCATCTCTGCCTGGTGCCGCTCTGCAAGCTTGTTACTGACTGCCGGATACAACAGTATACATGCTCCGATCAGAAAAAGAGCCGTTACGATTAGTTTTTTACTTCTGCTCATAATCACCTAAAGGGAGGTTCGTCTTCTAAGACTCCCTCCCTCTTCCTTCTTAATCTTTCAATCTGCTTTCTATCGATTAGCGCTCTCTTTTCTTTCCGGACATGAAAATAATAATACCTGCCGCTGCCATAACCGTCAGACCGACTGCCGTAAAAATGATCGTTCCGTTTCCGCCTGCCGCCGGAAGTTTACTCGGTTTTGTGTTTATGATCGTATCGCTTGGTTCCGTAGCAATAGATGAACCGTGATTCACTTTCACTTTAAAATATTTACTCGGAAGCTGATATCCTTTTACCGTTTTTGTCTCTACAAGATAATATGTCTTTTCTCCGGTAGCTGCGTCGTCACCTTGAACTCCTTCACTCGCCTTATTTGTATAATATGCAAGACCTCTAAACTCTGCAATGCCCTCATCGTTCGTCTTTACAACTGTAGTAAACTTTTGATTCGGATCATCTTGATTTGGATCATCTTGCTTCGGATCATATACCTCTAAAGCTCCTGTAATATCTCCTGCCTTATTTTCCTGAAGACATTTTACTGCTTTCTTTGCTTTGTCCTCAGTGTCGAAAATCATAAATTCAACACCTTTTAAAGGTTTTCCATCTACCTTTTCCCCAACCTTTTTAATGGCAATCTTTCCGGTATGAACTTCCGGTCGTTCGTCTTTCTGCACGTTTGCACCGTCTTTCTGCACGTTTACATCGTCTTTATGCACGCTTACATTAACTTCCTTACCATTTACAGTTGTAAAGTTCAAATCTGCGCTATTATAAATTGCTTCCCCTGTTTTTGCCGTTTCATTGATCATCGTATTAAAACGGATCTGAAGAAATGCAGCCTGAGCATCCGGATTATTAATCGCTTTTTTCAATTTCAGTTTTCCCTCAGGGGTCAGACTTATTGTCAATGTATTATTTCCTTTTGGCGGCTCTGTCACCGAATAATCTGTATCTTTTTGTAACGTAGCTCCTACCGGTTCATAATCCTTATTTACAGCTTGCACAACGACGTTTCCTTTATATGTAAGCTGAGAATCGATTTTATCTATCACTTCGTATAATTTTGCGGTATCATAGCCGCCGTTATCATTTGTCAATGCAATATTACCCGGAATCGCCGTATGGATAATCCACGTCTGCTCCTCTTGCATATTAAAAGAATCATGCTTATTTCCTACATATGTAACATACTCTTCAATAGACAGCACTTCATTCTTTGGATATACATGTACATTATAATTAAGTGTCTGACCGTCTGCCTGCGTCATCGGAACATCAACATAAAATGCTTTTCCTACCATCGCATCATCTTTCTCATTCGAAAGAACCGCATCACTTCCATCGGATGGTTCCAAGCCTAACTCTTCTACTTTGTATCTGCCCAACGGAAGATCTTCTACATGAGCTTCCCCGTTAATATCTGTCTTTCTCTCATAAATATCTTTTGTATCATTCCAATTACCATCGTCTCCCTGTTCTACTCTCGTAATCTTAAATTTAACATTTTCCAACGGTTCTGCCGTTTCAGGAAGATCTTGCTTTTGCACCTCAACACCGCCGATTTCTGTGTTTGATTCAAACGCATTTTCTGCATCAGGCATCTTATATTTATGAATCGTAATAGAACCGGTCGCTTCATTATCCACTTTATTTCCGCTGTTTTCCACAGCAAACGCCGTCGTCATTGTTCCAAACAACATTACTGCTGCCAGAGCTATCGTTGTCACATATTTCAAAATCTTTCCCATAATTTTAAGCTCCTTTTCTTTTAAATTTAAAATATAATACAAGCGAACAACAGATGATCATAAATCCACTGAACACAAAAATCTTCGTACCGTTTCCTCCCATCTTCGGAAGGAGGCTTGTCTCTCTGTTAGAAACCTTAAATCCTTCTATATGATTTCCACTGATTGCCGGTACGTCGCCTCTTGCTTTAAAAGTGACTTTCTTACTGGCATCGTCTGTAACAGCAATAGTCACCTTCCAATATCCCGTCGGTTTCAAATATCCTTTCGGAGCTTTTGTCTCTTTAAGAAAATATTCCCCTTGTTTCAACCGACCGAAATCAACAATTCCTTCTTCTGATGATACAACCGGACCTCTTACAATGCTCCAGTTGTCGGCATCGTTCTCATCACCCTGATAAAGGGTAAATTCCGCGCCCGCAAGCTCATTTCCTGTTTTTTCATCTACTTTTATGAAGGAAAAAGGAATTTTACGCTCATTCTCAACTACCAACTCACCCTTTTCGTTTTCTTCAAATTCCGGGGTCGTTGAATCGTTTTTATCCTTTTTCTCTATCTGAATTTCTTTTTCGCCCTCACCCGGATCTGTATTTACTGTCAGTATCCATGTTCCTCCAGGTAATACAAATCCGTCTAACGTCGCCTTTTCTTCCAGCTCATATTCACCGGATAAGAGCCCCTCAAACTTCACAATTCCATTTTTATCACTTTGTGCGGGTTTACTCCATGTACATCCTTCTGAATTTATGCAACCTTCCCGGTCGTTATGTGAGTGCATGCAGGATGCTTCATCTTTTCCGTTATATTGACACTCCTTATTGTGCTTATGATTACATGTAAGGCTAAACTCCACTCCAGCCATAGGTTGCTTAGACAGGGAATCTTTCTTTACAAATTCAAAATCTACTGTTTTTCTTTTATTTTTAGTTACAACAGGAGTCTTTTCAAAAACAGACTGAACGATTACCGTACTGTCAATGTTTCCACACTCCTTCTCGTTCCCTTTATTCGCATTAATAAATTGCGCAGCTTCTTTAGCTGTCTCTGAAGCCGAATTATTTGTATTATTATTTGTATTATTATATGTTTCTACACTTTCTTTATCCTTCTCCCAATCATAATACGATATGCCAATCTCTTTCAATTTTATATCTGCATCATCCTCGGGAACATTAACTGTCACATCTGGGGAATAGCGATCAAAGAATGTACTTCCCGCTTCGGCATTTACTGTTTGTCCAGGATTTCCACTTTCATCCGTAAGCGTAACTGACGATTCACCGCCTCCAATAGTAACTGTAGGTGTACTGATCGAAAAACCGATTGGTTCCTCATTTAACTCAAACCCTTTCGGCGCTTCTACTTCTACAAAGCAATAATCACCGGAAGAAAATTCTCCAACAACTGTAATCTTTCCTTTTTCATCCGTTATATATGATTCCCCTATCTTCTCTCCCGAAACAAACGTTCCATCTGGATTTTTAGTGGCTTTATGAAGTTCAAATTTCGCACCTTCCACAGGTCTTACTCTGCTTTCATCCGTATCTGCTACTGTTTTTTTCAACGTAATTTCCAACTGAACTTTCGGGATTATTTTTGAGTAAATACGAATTATTTGATCAAAATCAAATCTATAAATATAAGGCGTATCCGGAATTGAATCCGTTAGTTCTCCTTCTCTTTCACTAAAAGTCGCCAACATTATCCCGTCTTCACTCGTTGTCGCAGTTGAACAGTGTATATGTCCGCTTGATAAAATACCAACTACCGGCAGAACCGTACCACCCTTTGTATCTACCTCATAATGTGATAGTTTCGTCTCCTTATAAAGCACTGAAACATCTCCCCGTGTAGTCCAACTGTCAATTTTGGTAACAGCGCTGTCCTCATCTAACTGAACCCGCCTTGATTCGGAATCCTCCTTTTCTTTCTCAATAAGAGGAATCGGAAGAGATATCTTATATTGTTGCCCTTTTAAATTTTCTTCCACTGGGTTTATATAAACTAACTCCCCCTTTGTTTCTATTTTAGAACTGTTTTGAAAATCCTTTAATAGTAAACGTCCTGCTCCAAGCTCAGGTATCAATGTTATAGGATTAAAAGCCAAACTAAGTTCCGTATTTCTTGTACCTTCAATTCCAAACCAACCCTTTCCGTCTATAATATCCTCTGCTATTCCTTCTTCTTCGGCAGCCTTCATTATATTAGCTTTTGACAATGGAGTTATATCGGAAATTCTATTATTTTTCAAATCGATTCGTTCCGCTTTCCTAAGCCACTCGATTCCTTCGATATTTTTGATCAATTCATCTTCCGGCTTCTGAGTATCTAACGTAGTTTTTCCTTCCGTAATTTTCTTCTCCGCATATTCCTCTACACCGGGAATATTTTTTAATGAATCATAGAACGCCTTCGCTTCTTCCCATGTATCAAATGTTTCATTAATATCAGTAACAGCAAGAGGATCAAATACTACTTTTTTGGCGGTTACTATGTAAACTATTTTCCTCGCATATCCATCTGCTTTTATCTCTCCCGTAAAAGACCCCAGAACTTCTTTCACGCTTTGATCCGATTTTCCCATCCATCCGGCTTCAAGCAAAGAATCATAAACTGCAGCGGCAAAATTACGATCTGTAAAACCAGCGGCCATAATCTGCTCGATGCCTTCCTCTCTGTCTGTACTGATAGCCGTAGTTCCTTCTGTGTAAACAGGTAGCACAAAAAAAGTTTCTTTCGATTCGACAGTATCGGTCTGTGCATCATCCCCTGTATCTTTTTCCTCATTCTGCCCTGCCTTATCTGATGTCTGATCGTCGGAAACTTCCTTTGTTGTGTCTGTATTATTTGCTGCTTGTTGTGTCACTGTATCTGTCTGTTGTTTACTTGCCTGAACATCCGTCACGCTCCCTGCCGTAAGAATAGATCCAAGCAATAAACCGCATAATAATAGCGATATACCCCTTTTTATTTTACCCATTATCTACTCCCCCTCATCTTCTTTATTGTTCTGCTCATTGCATCCCAACTCCTTTCTACTATACTGCCGTGAAAAGCAGAAGATATTAGTGAGAATTATCCTTCACATCGCCCCTTTTTCTCGCCCCTTGTTCCCTCACCCTAAGTGCCAAAAAACTCGTTTCGGGATTGTAGGCGGCCGCCAAGGTCTCGGACAAATCCCGACTTTGGCTCACCGCCGTTGCAAAACAAAGAACCGCTTCTTTTGCCCTCCCTATGAAAAAGTTACTTTTCGAAATGTTTTATCGGTTAATCCGCATATAGTAACTAGGCATTACCAATAATAACACAATAATCCTATAGACTCAAGAAAAATGTAACTATCTATTGCCAAAATTTTGCTAAGAACTCATCAACCTAACACTCGAAAGGAGACACGATATGCAAAATCCAAAACAAATTTTTGCTTCCACACTAAAGTATTTACGACATAAGCATCATTTTTCTCAGGAAAAATTAGTTGTCCAAATGCAAATACGCGGGAGTACCATTACTCGTGAAGTTTATAAATTCATCGAATCCGGTTCCGGCAATATCAAAGTTTTTGATCTGGTTATTCTAAAAAATATCTATCGTATCCCTTACGCTGATTTTTTTGCCGGTCTTTCTCCTGCCACACTTCCACGAACTTCAATAACTATGCTGATTAGACATCCTGCTTTCACCGATAATCTCGCATTTTTAAGAACATCCCATAAATACACACAACAACAATTAACCGATGCAATGAATGAGATGGGAACTTTTATTCACCGGGCTGCTTACGCAAATATTGAACGCGGAAAGCGAAATCTTAAAGTTACAGATCTTGTATGCTTAAAAACAATCTACAATGTCCCTTATGAAGCGTTTTTTGAAGGAATCAAAATTCATGGATAAAGATGTCTATACAAAAAACAGAGCTGCCAATCTGTACAGCTCTGCTTTTTGTATAACTCTCATATGATAACTTTATTCAAACAGACTATTGACTGTTAAATGCAGTTATATTTTCTTCATTTAACGTAAAATCATAATAATTCAGATCCAGACGCTCCGTCCATCCGATTGTATTCCAAAATGCATTTCCAATATCATTTTCCGTAAATGCGATCAAAGATACTTTATTAATCTTTTCTTCTTTCAGCGCTTTCATCGCAAAAACAACCATCCTTTTTCCGATTCCGTGACGTCTGTAATCTTCATCTACACAGACATGATACAAACACCCCCGTCTTCCGTCGTGACCGCACAAAATACTTCCGACAATGCGGCCGTCTTTTTCTGCCACGACACTTGTCGTCGGATTTCGTTTCAAAAAGCGTGCCACTCCTTCTTTTGAATCATCGATACTTCGGATACCGAACCCCTTTATTTTTTTCCAAAGGGCATATACTCCCTCATAATCTTCTATCGTCATGATCCGTACCATACTGCATCATCTCCTCTGTTTTTTCCCGTTTGATTTTACTTTCCTGCCCTGCTGCTTTTTGCACAATATGCATCTTAAGGAAACATCGGAACAAGCTCAAGGCCTTCACTTTCCGGAAGTCCGAACATCAGATTCATATTCTGAACCGCCTGTCCTGCCGCTCCTTTGACCAGATTATCTATCGCTCCCATCATAATAATCCGATTTGTCCGTGGATCGATCTTAAACCCGATATCGACATAATTACTTCCTTCCACCCATTTCGTTTCAGGACATATCGCTTTTTCAAGCACACGCACAAATTTTTCACTGCCATAATATTTATCATATGCAGCCTTTACTGCTTCATAGCTTACTTCTTTCGTAAGTTTTGCATACTCTGTAACTAAAATTCCTCTGTTCATCGGAACTAAATGCGGTGTAAAATTAAGAACTACCTTTTTCCCGGATGCATATCCGAGCTGCTCTTCGATCTCAGGTGTATGTCTGTGCGACGCCACTCCGTAAGCTTTAATATTTTCATTCACTTCACAGTAAAGATTGGGCAGTTTTGCTCCTCTTCCCGCTCCTGACGTTCCTGATTTTGCATCGATGATCAAGGTGTCCATATCGATCAGCCCTTCTTTCGCCAACGGATATGCCGTCAAAATGGAACAAGTCGTATAGCATCCCGGATTCGCCACGAGACGGGCCTTCTTCACATCTTCCCGATTAACTTCACATAATCCGTACACCGCTTCTTCAATAAACTGTGGGGATTTATGTTCGAGCTTATACCATTCCTCGTATATTTTTACGTCTTTCAGACGGAAATCCGCGCTTAAATCTATAATCTTTGTCTTTGACAAAATTTCTTCGTTTACAAGAGACGCACATAATCCCTGCGGCGTAGCCGTAAAAATCACATCTACCTGTGATGCCAGTTCTTCCATATTATCATCCATACAAACCGCATCTATGATCTGAAACATATTTTGATATACGTCCGCATATTTTTTATCTATGTAACTTCTCGAACCGTACCATTTAATTTCCGCCTCTTTATGCCCTGTCAATATTCTGACCAGTTCACCGCCGGCATATCCTGTTGCACCGATAATTCCGACTTTTATCATAATCTATTCGCTCCTCTCTGCTGTTTGCTTTTCACAAACCTGCCCTGTCTTAATATTTCTTCACAAAAAATAAAATGAATATGCATTCTTTTTGCATAATAATACATCATTCTTGCATAATATGCAAGTTTTTTCTGTTATCAAATACATTAATCTGTATTTAACTTATATTCACTTACAAAAAATATCGGAAATCGAGACGCTCTCCGAATTAAACTTCAGCTTACGGTTCGATTTCCGATATTTTTATATTTCTTTCTATTATTTTTTTCTATGTTTCTTCTCTAACCAGTTTCTTCACACATTCCTCTATAACAGCAGATATATTTTCTGTAAACTCTTCTAGCATCATCTCTCCTTTTTCTTCTGTTGCAGGTACCGGATTTCCGTATGTTCCCGAAACGCTCAACTCTCCGATCGATGTGTTGTCCATTCCGTACGTAGTCGGTCTGACAGGATATTCCTGCACCGCCCTCTCCATATGAACTGTCTCCGGCTTTACTGCCAGCATAAGTGACGTTTCAAACTCGCAGGCATGAAACATTCCTCCCCATGTCGGAGTTTCCATATATTTATCATAAATTTCTTCCATTCCCGGATAAAACATCCCCAACACTTTCACATCTGTTTCATCTTGTATTTCCCGTATCGCATATTTTATCACCGACCTGTTCGCCTCATGTCCGTTCATAAAAATAAGAATTTTTACCCCGTATCTTTCTACAGAACGAACAACATCTTTCAATATTTCCCGAAGAATATCCTGTCGGATCGTTACAGTTCCGATTCTGTCACGCCAACTCCAAGAATACCCAAAATGAATACTTGGATACACAAGCGCTCCCGTTTTTTCTGCTGTCTTTTCAGCCAATGCTTCCGCCAAATAAACATCTGTTCCGATAGGAAGATGATACCCATGCTGTTCCGTTGACCCAATAGGAACGATTACTACCGGAAACTCACGTAACCGCTCCTGCACTTCCTGCCATGTCATATCTTTTACTTGATTGCTCATATTTCGGACACCTCCACATACTTTCGCGCTGTTTCTCTGATCTTTTTCAAATCACTCCTCTTTGCATGTTTCGGAACAAGATTACTTCCGGCCGCCACACCTTTATATCCTAATCTATAGAAATTCACTGCATTTTCCGGTGTTACCCCGCCAACCGCCACATAATCCATCTCCGGGAAAGGACCTTTTAACGCTTTAATATAACGATCGGAAAACGCATCGGCAGGAAATAATTTTGCAAGATGGATTCCACAATTTACCGCTGCCTGAACTTCAGACGGTGTCAGCACTCCGGGTAAAACTTCTATCTTCTTTTCCAATGCATATCGAACAATCTGCTCATCAAATCCGGGAGTCAGAATATACGGCACTCCCATATCTGAAAGTACATCAATTTCCTCTTTTTTCTTAACTGTTCCTGCACCGATATAAACATCCCGGCCTTCAAAATACTTTCTGCTTGTTCGGATACACTTCATGCCGTTTTCTCCGTCACTTAGCGAAATCTCAAACCATCTGATCCCTTCTTCCACAAGGCCTTCTATGATCGGAATAATTTCTTTTTCTTCCACTTCCCGAATAATCGAGACAAGTCTTGCACTTTCTAACATCATTTTCTCCCTAATAAACTGCCAGCCATCGCTTTGGATTTTCAACAAAAATTTTATGAATCACGTCCTCATCCACCCCTTCGTCCAGAAGTCTTGGAATAAATTTTGTCTTGATATATCGAAATCCCGGACCTCCTCCGTATCCTTCCAGATAAGAGGCTCTCCCCATATCTCCCGAAATAAGAAGCTGATCAGCATATCCGTGAGATATTAATGATTTAATTAATGCAACTCTGATACTGTCAGGATAGTATTTTACCTTTCCCGGTCCATCAAATTGAATATAGATTCCCCGGTCAGCAAGTTTTAACAAATAATATTCATCCGGATTTCGATCTAAATGCCCTAAAGCAACAGTGGAAAAATCTACATTTTCCCGAGCAAGAATATCTAACAATTCCATTCCCATTGTTCCTGCTTCTGTATGTCCCCAGATCGGCGCGCCACACCTTTGCTGCGCCTGTGCCGCAGCAACTGCCGTCTTTTCTTCAAGTGGATGGATCATATTGTAATATGTTCCTATTTTTATGAATCCTGCTCTGATTCCGTCTCTACCTTCCAAAATATCGTCTGCGAGAATATCGGAAATTTCTTCTGTACTTTTTTCTTCTACCCAATTCGGATAATAAATATGTTTGTTAAATCCGGTCGTTGCAATGACATGAACTCCTGTCTCTTCAGACATTTTTTTTAAAAGAGACAGATTGCGCCCATAATCTAACGTAGACGCCTCTACTAATGTCTGTCCGCCTACAGACTTAAACAGCTTTAATTCTGCTACGCTGCCTTCATAATCGCTCACTTCCAAATCCCTGTCTTTCTGACATGTCGGCGGAACTGCATACAAATGTTCATGTGGGTATGTAAATCCCATCTCCTCTGCCTGAATATCTCCGCAAACTGTTCTTGCAAATTTCATTCTCATACCGCCTTTCTTCATTTTTCTGCTTTTCTTTTAAACTCCTGCAATCATTCCTATCAAACGCATAAATACACTTACCAGAATTGCATCTGTTGATGCAAACCACAGACCTTCCACTCCATATCCTGTCACATCAATTAACGGGTACGCCAACGCAACTATCAGCGTAAATAAAAATCCTAACAGAAATGAAGCAACGACGCATCCTCTTTTTCCTCCTAATTTATCTCCAAATACTCCGGCAGCGCCTCCCATGAAAAACAATCCGATCACTCCCGGTAATACGACAACTTTCAACTGAGTTGAAATCAAAGTTGCAAGAATTCCTCCTACCATCGCGCAGAGGAAACCGACTGTTGTAGCAACCGGACCGCTTGCATAAAAGATCGGAACATCTAAAGCAGGTCTTGCACCTGGGATAAGCTTCTCGCTGATTCCTTTAAACGCCGGGATAATCTCACCCAGAAACATTCTGACACCTTGAAGAAGTACGAGTACTCCCGCTACAAATGTCATTGCCTGAATAACAGCATATACTATTATATTTTGTCCTCCCGCCAATTCTGAAACAACCTCTGTTCCTGCCATCAAAGCCGTGAAAATATAAACTACTATCATGACGATACTCATAAGAATCGACATATCTTTTAAAAAGTCCAGTTTATTCGATACTTTCACTTTTTCCCATGTATCTGTTTCTTCATCACGATTTTTCTTTCTGACTAACCGACCTACAAATCCACTAAAAACAATCAGGGAACTTCCCCAAAATCCAAATGCAACTTCATCCGTCTTTAAAATTTTCCTTGTATAAGGCTGAGCGATTGCAGGAAATACAACCATACAAATTCCCTGGACAACAGAACCTATGGCAACTGCCATCCATCCGTTAATCCCCATCTGATCCAACACGATCGCCATAGTTCCCGCAAACGAAAACATCATATGCCCTGTCAGAAAAATGTACTTAAACGGAGTAATTCTCGCCAGAATAATATTAATCACAAACGATAAAAGCATAATCATAGGCGTTTCAAATCCAAGCACTGTCTGAACTGCCGCTACTAATGCGTTATCTTCCGGAACAACACCTGACATTCCAAATGCCGCATTGAACATTGTGCTAAACGGGGTCAGCGCAGATGCGATCAAACTTGATCCGGCGCTCAAGATAAGAAAACCCAACATTGTTTTCATCGTTCCCTGAATCACGGTTGACGGTCTGTTTTTCATTGCAATAAGACCGATCATCGCCACTAATCCTAATACAACTGTAGGCTCACTTAAAAATTTAACAAAAAAATTCACCATAATATACCGCCTCCTTACTTATTCAAATATGGTCTGATCTTTTCTTCGATTTCCGCTTTATCTAAGAGATTTGTAATTGCCAACACCGGAACATCTGCTTCGATCTGTTTTGCAATCTCTGACGATGCCACAATCAAATCGCAGCTTTTTCCTTTATAAGACCCTAGATCTGTTGCCTCACCTTCTACTGTAATCCCATACTTTCTTCCACTTTCTTTCACTGACATTAACAACATAAGACTTGTTCCAAACCCCATTCCGCACACTGTTACAACTTTCATCTTCTCGCCTCCTTTTCCATTAATTTTTCCAGTTCCTCATATGTATTCAAGGCTGCCAGTTTTTCAATCATCCGTTCACCTGCCAGCAAAGAACTCAAATCCTGCAAAAGCTCAATATGCCCATCATCTGACACCCCTCCGAGCGCGAACACAACCCAAACAGGATCATTACACGGATGATGAAAACAAACCGGTTCTTTTAACTTCACAAAACTAATACACGGTTCTTTTACATTTCCGCCCGGTCTTGCGTGCGGCAATGCCAACCCCGGAGCCATTACCATGTACGGTCCGAACCTTTGATAAGAATCGATCATTTCTTTTACATAACCTGCTTTTGCTTTTTTATTTTCTACAAGGATATTTCCACAATATTCGATCACTTCTTCCGGTGTAGACAAAAGCGGCGGATCTAACCGTACCATTTCTTCTGTCAGCATCTTTTTCAATCTATTTGCCATAATACACCTCCATACAGCGTTCTATCTCTTCCGCCGATTTACAGGACAACAATCTGTTCTTATCTTCTAAGTTCAAAAAGAGATGAAATATATATTCTAATTCTTCTTTCATACGCTCATCTCCCCGCTGAAAACATCCCATAACAACTAACTTTACTGATGTTCTCCCCCAAATAATCGGTTCTTTCAATAATGCAAACACAAGAAAGCTGCTTCCTTCGATCAAACCGTGAGGCATTGCGATTCCTTCCACTATTTCTGTTGATACCAAATTTTCGCGTCCTACAATTCCCTCTGCTTCTTGTTCCGTAATAAATCTTTTTTCTCTGCATAAGTCACATAAATAATTCAACAGCTCGATTTTTTCCATATATTGATCAATATACAAATACATTTTTGAGACGCTCTCATATCTCCACTTCCGGTGACGCGCTAAATTTCCGACAAGCTGTTCCAATGCAATCTGTTCTTTAATATCCAACATCGGCGACAGCCTCACCCACGGTTTTCCCATAATTTCAGGCTCTTCTACCGGAAATGTCGTAATAAAAAAGTCTGCTTCTTCCGCTTCTTTTTCCGCCTCTTCCAAAAGGCCTGTTCCTATTACTTCGAGATGTGGATATTTATTATGCAGTCTGCTTTCCAATAATTTTGCCGTTCCGATTCCGCTTCCATAAATAATCGCACATTTCCACTTTTTCGACTTTAGACTTCTCTCCAAATAAGATGCAAAATGCATGCCCAAAAAACTGATTTCATATTTACTTAATGAAAGCTTCGTCCATACCGAAATTTCTTCTGCCACTTCCATCGCATAGTAATACGCTGTCGGATAACTTTCCAAGACATCATTGTAAAACAGATTTTCTGTTTCCATCCCTAAAAGATATCTGCTGAAATTCGATGCCAGATGAAGCACCAGTCCGTTTACTAAAATATCGTCCTGAAACAGATCTACCTTGTAATCATTTTTAATCCTCTGAAATGCTCTTTCTGTCATATCTTGATAGAATTGAAGATTTTTTTCATTAATGCTGTCTACATATCCGTTTTGCCAAAAAGCCTGCCTGTAAACAAGAGCAAGATAAATATTTTCTATTTCCTCATCAGATTTCGGACACACTGCTGTTTCAATTCTCTTTTGTATGTTACGAACAACTTCCATATCATGATTTAAATGAACTGTCTGACTGATATTTGCAAAATAGTCAGTTTTAATCGTCTTTCCTATCGCAATCCTTTGCTTTTGTATCAGTAAGTATTTCAAAAAGAACAGTTCATTTTCTTTCCTTTTATGCACTGATTTTTGCGCAAGCTCCGCATCAATCTCACTTCTCACTTTTGCCAGCATTTCTCTTGGAACACGAAAAATCTTCTCCGTTTCTTCTAATGACTTTTTCTTCAGCAATTTATACAAATAGTTTCGTATATAAACTTCACTGCCTCCTATAAAAAAACCTACATACGGTTTGTTTAAGAGTCTGAGCCCTTCTCTTTCCAGCTTTTTCTCTACTTTTTCTATAATTCTGGACATACCTGATCTGCTATAATGCAAAAGTTCCGCAAGATCATCCAACTTACATGTCCGCTCCAAAAACAATTTAAAAAGTACTTTCGTCACTTCCACATCTTCTTCAACTGCCAACGCATCCCTGAATTTTTCTTCTTCAACAATCTCTAACCGATACCCTCTTCCTTTTACGGTATGAATAAAAAATCCATATTTTAAAGATTGTTCTTTTAATTCTTTCATATATCGGATTACTGTCCGCTGACTAATTCCAGCCAACTCCCCAAGTTCTTGTGAATTCAAAAATTCTTTTGAGGATTCCAACAGAGCCTCTAATAACTGCTTGTATTTTTCCTGCATCTTCAAGCTCTTGTCCTCCTTCCATACCTTTTCGCTGTTGTTACACTAATTATAATAATATCCATTTATGAAGTCGATACGTATTTATGGCAGTTGATACATGCCAATTTCCCATCCTCTTTCCTGCTCGACATTGATTTTGCATTGTGATCAGCCAATGACATTTGCAATATAAAAGAGAGTTAGGACACCCTCCTCAAGGAAGACGTCCTAACTCTCTTTTTTATTTTAACAGCTATAATTATTTTCTGATCTGACCGTTTCCAAATATAATATATTTTGTTGTAGTCAGCGCCTCGAGTCCCATAGGTCCTCTCGCATGAAGCTTCTGTGTGCTGATACCGATCTCAGCCCCGAAACCAAACTCAAAACCGTCTGTAAAACGTGTAGATGCATTCACATATACAGCGGCCGCATCGATCTCATCCTGAAACTTCAACGCATGATTATAATCATTTGTGATGATCGATTCAGAATGTCCTGTATTATATTTATTAATATGACTGATCGCCTCATCAATCGAATCCACTGTCTTGACCGAAATAATCGCATCAAGATATTCCGTTCCCCAATCATCTTGCGAAGCCGCTTTGATCTCAGGACATATTTCACGAACTCTTTCATCTCCACGGATCTCGATCCCGTGTTCACTCAGCTTTTTAACGATAGGCAGCAGCGCCTTTTCCAAAATACCGCTGTGAATTACAAGCGATTCACATGCGTTGCAGACTCCCATCCTCTGTGTCTTTGCATTTTCGATAATATCTGCCGCCATACGGATATCTGCCGTCTCATCCACATACACATGGCAGTTTCCCGTTCCTGTTTCAATAACAGGAACCGTACTGTTTGCCACAACATTTGCGATCAAACCTGCGCCTCCTCTCGGGATAAGCACATCGATCAAACCGTGCATCTTCATCATTTCATTCACAACTTCCCGGCTTGTATCCTCAACAAGAAGAACAAGATCCTGACAAAGTTTTTCTTTGCGCAATCCGGCTTTGATCACGCGCACGATTGCCTGATTTGAATAGATCGCATCGCTTCCGCCACGCAGGATCACTGCATTTCCGGTCTTAAAACAAAGGCCAAAAGCATCTGCTGTCACATTCGGTCTTGACTCATAGATGATTCCCACAACACCGAGCGGAACTCTCTTTTGTCCGATCCGCAGTCCGTTCGGGCGAACTTTCATCGACAATATTTCTCCGACCGGATCGTCAAGAGAGGCAATCTGCCGGAGTCCTTCCGCCATATCTGCAATTCTTTTTTCAGAAAGCGCCAATCGGTCGATCAAAGACTGTTTCACACCTTTTTCCTCTGCTGCTTTTAGATCTTTCTGATTCTCGGCAAGAATCAGCTCCTGCTGCATGATCAACTCGTCTGCCACTGCGCAAAGTCCTTTATTTTTCTCCGCTGTTCCCAGTTTTGCCGCTGCGACAGCCGCATGTTTTGCATGGTTCGCAAGCATTTCCATATATGATTCCATCATATGCTCCTTTCTTCCCGCCCGACATCAGGCAGTACGCATTATTATGGCTAAGCTACTACAAATTTTTCTTATTGTATCACCTATCACACTTTTATGCTACCCTTTCTTCTTAAAACAGTCTTTATCTAAAACAGTCTTTAAACGTAATCGTTCAGTCCGCAGCCTTTTGATAGATTCGATAAATATCTTCCTGGTTCAATTTTTTCACACATCCGATTGTTCTCTTTCCGAAATGGCTGCACTTTAAAGCAAGTTCCTTCATCTGCTCTTCGCTTACTTCAATGTTTAATCCGCCAAGATCCGTCGGCATTTCGATTTGCCTGAAAAAGTTTTCCATAGCTTCGATTCCCTTTTGTATTACTGCATTTTTGTCATCGCCGTTTTCCACGCCCATAACATGAACCGCAAATTGTTCAAACCGATCCGGCAGAGCGTCGCAAACGTAACGCGCCCAACTTCCCCATACCGCTGCAAGTCCTGCGCCGTGCGCCACATCAAACATTCCTCCGAGCTCATGTTCAAGCTGATGACACGCCCAGTCTCCGCCATCATTTCCGCACGCCATCAAACCATTATGTGAAAGGCTTCCCGCCCACATCACTTCTGCCCTTGCTTTATAGCACTTTGGTTCATCCATAAGGATTTTCGCATTTTTCATCACTGTACGAAGTAGATGTTCACTGATTCCATCCGTCAGTTCCATATTGTCACAATGATTAAAATATCTCTCCATCGTATGCATCATGATATCCACACATCCGCTTGCAGTCTGATATTTCGGAAGCGTCATTGTCAGTTCCGGATTCATAACCGCGAATTTAGGTCTGCAATAACTGCTGTTGTATCCCCGTTTCAGCCACCCGTTTTCATTTGTGATCACAGACGAATCACTCATCTCCGAACCTGCCGCCGCAATCGTAAGTACAACTCCGATTGGCAGACATCCGCAAGCCTGACGTTTTCTCTCATAAAAATCCCATACATCCCCTTCGTTCTCAACGCCGTATCCAATCGCTTTCGCCGAGTCGATCACGCTTCCGCCTCCGACTGCCAGAATAAAATCTACGCCCTCTCGCCGGCACAGATCGATCCCTTCATATACAAGCGACAATCTGGGGTTCGGAACGACGCCTCCGAGAGAAATATAAGAGATCCCTTCCTCATCAAGCGATGCGAAGATCCGATCAAGAAGGCCGCTTCTTTTTACACTTCCGCTCCCGTAATGAATAAGCACTTTCCGGCAGTTTTGTTCTTTGACAAGCTGTCCTGCTTTATTTTCCGTACCTTTTCCAAACACAACTTTTGTCGGCGCATAATATTGAAAATTTTCCATCATTTCTTTCCTCCTTTTAGATCATAATAAAAAATATACTGCTGCATCACACCCGCACATCCTTTATATTTCTCGAACGGAAACTTCCCGGCATATACGGTGTCAATTACTTTTTGTATGTGTGTATCAACCGGAAATGCATCGAGCTTATGAAGTGCAAACAAACAGATACAATCGGCAACCTTGCTTCCGATACCTGAAAGTTTCAGCAATTCTTTCTTTGCTTCATCATAAGACATCTCTTTTATTTTTTCAAGATTAACAGTTCCCTCTGCCACCATTTCCGCAGTATTGCATAAATATTTGCTTCTATAACCGAGCTTAAGCGCCCGAAGTTCTTCTTCGGACGCCTGTACAAGCTGCTCTGCTCTCGGAAATGCATAATATACATGTCCTTCGCCGGTTTCTTTTTTATCCCCATACCGTTCACTGATTCTTTGTATCATCGATTTGATCCTCGGTATATTGCTCTGCTGGGATAGAATAAATGTTACGATCATTTCCCATAAATCCTGCCGCAAAATACGGATACCGCTTCCAAATCCTGCCGCCTTTTTCAAATATTCATCGTCTTTTATAAGCGAAAGATAATCTGCGTAACATGTATCGAGGTCAAAATACGTTTTCCAAAATTGTTCAAATTCTTCTTGTGTACAGTAAAATCTTACTTTTTTCTGATCTTCCGCCACCTCGATTTTTAAATATCTGTCTCCCGCCGTCAATTCGTATACTTTTCCCGTTTCATCTGCCGGATCAAGTCTGAAACACTGACCCGAAGAACAAATCTGCGACACGGAAAAATTTTCTTTTTCTATTGTAACCATCGTCTCTTCCTTATCTTTTCCTTACGGTGCTTTTCCTTCTAACGTCTGTTTTATAATGCTTCTCATAATATCTTCCGTAAGCTGTCCTGTCACATATCCATATAAATTTCCGTCACGATCGATCATATATGTCGTCGGAAATGCTGAAATGCCGTACCACTCGAACAGTTCTCCCGTTTCATCCATAAGTACCGGATATGTATATCCGTTTTCCTCCATAAATTTCGTAATATCCGAAACGGTTCCTTCCTGTCCGATTCCGGGTCCCGCGACTCCTAAGATCACCACTTCCGAATCATTCCCCATAGCGGTGTATTCTTCATACAGTTTCTGTATTTCCGGCATTTCGCTGCGGCATGGTCCACACCACGTTGCCCAGAAATTCAAGAAGATAACCTTTCCTTTGTAATCCTCCAACTTATGAGATTTTCCGAACTGATCTTTTAATTCGCCCATATGTGCACGGACTTTTTCCGAGTCCTGATCTTTTTCCTCTTTATCTGCTTTCCCACTTGCATTTTCTCCGGACGTATCTTTTCCGGATGTCTGCTCTTCATCCCCTCCTGAAGCATCCTTTTCATCCTGCTTTGTACCGTTTTCCGGTTTTCCCGATTCTGTTTTCTGCCCTGCCGAAGACAAATATCCTGTAATATCATTCATTTTCCCGGTAAACATAAGCAGTCCCATCAGCACCATGAGTACTCCGCCGATTTTTACTGTATAACGGACGATCTTCATATGCTTTTTGAAAAGATCTAAAAGCCGTGCAGTAAAGATGCCTGCCAATAAAAACGGCAAAATAAATCCGATCGTATACACTCCGATCAAAAGAAAACCTTTCGCTCCCGACTCTGCACTTCCAGCCATAAGAAGAACGCTTGTCAACGCAGGACCTACACACGGCGTCCATGCAAAACTGAATGCGAATCCCATAATAAAAGCAGTGATCGGCGACATCGTCATTTTTTCTAGCCGAATCGGAAATCTGTGTTCTGATCCGAGAACTTTGGAACTTCCAAATACTCCAAGCTGATACAGACCAAATAATACGACTAATATTCCCCCGACTCTGGCAAACAGCATCCTCTGCTCATGGAAGAAACTTCCGGCCGCCGATGCGCCCAGACCGAGTATAAAAAATGCGCTTCCTATGCCTACGGTAAAAAACAAAACTCTTAAAAACAGTTTCAGCCGATCTTTGTTCTTCTCACTGTTTTCACCCGTTCTGACCGCAGTATTCAAACCGCCTGACAAATAGCCAAGATAAAGCGGTACTAACGGCAATACGCAAGGAGAAAAGAAGCTTAATAGCCCCTGCATAAAAACTGTAAAAGCCGAAATCCCGGTTTCTATCGAAAATCCCATATGTTTCTCTCCATTCTTTTTATTATTTATCTTTTCTTTCCGTCTTTCTTTTGTACTTGCTTCGCTTTGTACGTTTTCTTTTCCTTTTAAATAATTTATAACATATTTTTCATATATGAGACAGTGATATTATCACAAAGTCAGGCTGTTTCTTACTTTCGAGTCTTTAAAGGCAAAGCTGTCGAGTTTTCTCTTATCAAAAAAGCGTCCCGGAACAAAACTTTTTGTTCCAAGACGCTTCGTTATTTTTCTGTTCTTCTTTTTAGAGAAGTTCGTTCTGATGTGTTCCGTAAAGGTACTCGTCGATCGTATTGATGATACGGTCTTCGATCAGTTCTACCGGATCATTTTTCAAGTATCCTTCACGTACTTTCGTATACTGGATCGGCATGAACTGGCTGAGCAGGTTCAGCGGAATTCCGAGTGTACGCAAGTTTGTAAGCAGACGATCTGCGGCAGCTTCTACAGCCGGTGTCGGCATATAGTATCTGCAGCGGTCTGAGAAAGAATATTTTCTCTTCAGACGGATCTCAAGCTCTGTTCCCTGATAATGTTTCTTCCAGTTTTTATCGTTTTTAAGCATCTCCGCATCAAGAACTTCCGCAAATTTGCTCGGCTCTGTATCAGTTCCGTATATCAGCTCTTTTTCGATATTTTCCAGTGCGAACATTGCTTCACGCATAGCAAATGTAAGTCCCGGACCTACTTTCAAAATGCCGACTCCGTCTTCTACAAGCTCGCGCAGTTTGATCTTTGTCTGATAATCTGTAGAATGTCCTTCAAATACCAATGTCGGGAAATCTTTGATCGCAGCCATCAGATCTTTTGCTTTCTCACGATCATATTCTGTACATCCGCTGTCTTTTTCTTCTACACCCGGCTGAACAACAACTCCGATTACACGCTCCCATACGTCTTTGTCAAGACCTTCTTTTGCAAAAGCTTTCTCAAATGCCGCAACTGTGTTCTTAAAATCTTCTACTTTCGTCACCTGAACTCCGTTATCTTCCGCTCCGACAGCTCCCCCCGGAATCGGCACTTCACTTCCGATTACATATACCGGCGGAATTGCTTCCGGATCACGCTCCAACAGCTCTTTATATGTCTCTTCCGCAACTTTTGCAAGATGAGCGCCGCGTCCTGCAATGATCTCGTCGGACAGACGAACGTCTTCCGGATCGCTGTTTACTTTCATACTTGTATCGATATGGATCTTTGTAAATCCTGCTGCAACATAGTGACGGATCAGTTCTTCCGAATCAGCCATCGCCTCTGCTTCATCTTTATACGCGAATGTAAGCGGTCCTAAGTGATCTCCTCCGAGGAAGATTCTGTTACGGTCAAATCCGTTACGATCAGCAATCTCAAGAACAAATTTTTTAAAATCGGCAGGTGTCATACCTGTATATCCGCCGTTTTGATCGCACTGGTTTGCCGTACTCTCGATCAAAACACAGGATCCGTCTGAAAGTCCTCTTTTAAATGCCGCCTCGATAACATATCCGTTAGCGCTGCACACAGAATAGATTCCGACATTTTTACCCTGTTTCTGCAATTCAACAATTTTTTTTAATGGATTTTGACGCATGATAAACTCTCCTTTTCAATTTGCTTTGTTATATTTATCGTAGCACTTTCAATTTGCGCCTACTTTGGATTAATTAAACAATCATTTGCATTTTTTAAGAAAGTGCAAAATGAAAATGCGAAATCACATGTTCTGTGCTATACTTATACCGAAAATAATTAATAATAATGTAATCATTACATTAAATTCTAAAGAATCGAGGTTGATATTATGCCATTAGTTACAACAAATGAAATGCTGAAAAAAGCGCAGGCAGGACATTACGCAGTAGGCGCATTCAACGTGGAAAATATGGAAATGGTCATGGCGGTTATTAAAGCAGCCGAAGAGATGAACTCCCCGGTCATCATGCAGACGACTCCATCCACAGTAAAATATGCAGGACTTGATTATTATCTTGCAATGGTAAGAACAGCGGCTGAGCGCGCAAGCGTTCCGGTAGCGATCCATCTTGACCATGGCAGCAGCTTTGAACTGGCAATGCAGGCTCTTCGCACAGGATATACTTCTATCATGATCGATGGTTCTCACGGCTCTTTTGAAGAGAATGTTGCCCTGACACGCAGAGTTGCAGACGCATGTCTTCCTTCTCAGATCAGCGTAGAAGCCGAGCTCGGTAAAGTCGGCGGTAAAGAAGATGACCTTGAAGCAGAGAATGATTCTCCGTATACAGATCCTCAGCAGGCAAAAGAGTTTGCAGAACGTACAAACGCAACTTCACTTGCAGTTGCAATCGGAACAGCACACGGTCTGTATCAGGGCACACCAAAACTTGATTTTGAACGTCTTGCGGCAATCCGCGAAGTTGTGTCTATTCCGCTTGTACTTCACGGGGCTTCCGGCGTACCGGACGACGCAGTACGCGAATCCATCCGCCTTGGTATCTGTAAAGTAAACTTTGCTACAGAACTTCGTATCGCATACAGCGACGGTGTGAAAAAATACCTTGCGGAAAATCCGGACGGTTTCGATCCGAAAAAATACGGAGCTGCAGGTATGGAAAATGTTACAGCCCTTGTAAAAGAAAAAATCAGCGTATGCGGATCTGAAGGACAGGCTTAATCATAAGCTTCTCCTTTGCAAAAACATAAAAATACAGACCGGAGATTTCAAACTTCTCCGGTCTGTATTTTTATGTTTATTTTCTCTGCATTTATTTCATTTTAGTCAGAGCAACGATATGCAAAATCGCAAAGTACACACCGACAAGTGCGATTCCTCCGCTGAGTACGCATAACCCAACAGAATACTTTTCTACATATGCATTTAATATTACAAGCACTGCTAAAAGGAGATACAAAACAATAAGAACGATCACTTTTCCTTTTGCTTTGTTTTCCACGATGTATTGAAGCGCCGAAACACGACGTTCAAAATCCACATCATTTACCACTTCCAGCTTTTTCAAAAATCCCCGCCGAAAAGCAAATTCCGCAATCGCCATCATCACTGCCCAGGCAACCGCAGCCTGAAGCCATGTCAAAAACGTTGCCCCAAACAAAATTGCCGCAAACAAAAGTACAACAAAACGGTTTTTAAAAAACAGAGCCGAGTTTTCATGTTTTTTATCTACGAGATACCCTTTTTTGGTAATCATATCGTAAAAAATAACCCGTCCTTTTTTATCTGTATAAATATTTCTTCCTGAAAGGCGGATCTTCTCCACCGGTTTCGATTTTTTCTTAGCCATTTTTAATCATTCCACAATCTTTCATTTTCTAGTTTTTATCTAACATTGCTTTTCCCATGCAATATGTCTGAAGTACCTGATAATCACGGTCAAGAACAACAAGATCCGCATCCAATCCCACTTTAATAGAACCTTTGCGATCATCGATCTTCAAGCAGGCAGCCGGGTTCTTTGTACATGAGTTAATTGCCGTATCTACCGGAACAAGCGCTTCTTCGATCAGAATACGCAGTCCTTCATTGATATGAAGAGTCGATCCCGCCAAACCTTTTGAAGATGTCAGATGTGCGCTTCCGTCTTCGTAAATCTCAATCTCGTTTCCTCCGAAAATAAATTTCGATCCTGCCGGTGATCCTTTTGCCATAAGCGCATCACTGACCATGATTCCGTAGTGAGGTCCTTTTGCTTCAAAGAACTGATGGAGCGCTAACGGTGTTGAATGGTTGCCGTCGCAAATAATCTCGCCATACATGCTCTTCATTCTATATGCAGCGCCTACAAGTCCGTTCGCACGGTGATTAAACGGTGTCATTCCGTTATATACATGTGTCATCGATCTTGCGCCATGGGCAAATGCCTGTACCGCTTCTTTGCTTGTTGCCGCCGAATGTCCGATACTTACAACTACCCCGTTTTCCGCACAGTAACGTGTCAATGCGAAATCATCATCTGTCTCTGTTGCCATCGTAATATATTTTATTAATCCATTTGCCGCTTCCTGATATTTCTTAAACTGCTCTACCGTAGGTTTTACAATGTACTGTTCCGGCTGTGCTCCCTTGTACTTCATATCAAGATACGGGCCTTCAAAGTGAACTCCTAAGATCTCTGCTCCTTCATAACCGTCTTCAACAACTTTCGCCACATTTTTCAAGGCATTTGTCAACACTTCTTCACTCTGCGTGATAGTTGTCGCAAGAAGAGCCGTCACTCCTTCATCTACAATGTTGCGCACCCAATAACGAAGTCCGTCTTCTTTTGCATCATTCGTATCAAAGCCGTAAGCTCCGTGACAGTGCACGTCAATGAATCCCGGCAAAATACGGTTATCTCCGTAATCACAATCTACCGGATGAGTTCCGTACTCATAGATATCGACAATTTTTCCGTCTTTCACTTCAATCTGTGCTTCTACAAACTGATCTGCAAACCAAACTTTTTTACTTTGAATAATCATTACAATTCCTCCTGTCTTTCGCGGGACATACAAATCCCACATCTTGATTTTTGTTAAAAAATGTTGTATTATTTAAAAAGTACAAATCGTTTTTTACAACCGAGGTATCCCATCATGACAAATCAACAGATAACAAATAAATTTGAACCTTTTGGGGCGTTTTATGATGAACCGCTCGATACTCAAAAACATAATTTAAATCAATGGGAGTTTTCTGCATCTTCAAAAAAACTAGATACTCTCTTTCTTTTTCCGTGCGAAGTATATATAGAATGCCCCGCCGGATTGGGACTTTTGCTTATCGCTACAGATCCTGACATGACGGAGTTAAAAACATTTCCTCTGCGTCACAATTTAAAACTTGCTCCAAATACCGCATTTAATGTGATTCCACTGGCGTCTTCTCTTACGTGGAATATCCTTATCGGGAAAAACTGCTGTAAAGAACAGCAACTGACAGATTTTACAAAACCACTGTCAACTCCGTATACATATCAGCCTGTATCTGTGCCGTTCCACTTAAGGCGAATCCTTGATTGCTGGTTTACAAAGCAGTCCAAAGCATGCCATATTGTACAGCCTGCACACAAATCATATGAACTGATCTATGTGTACGAAGGCAGTCTGGATATCACCCTCTCTTCCGGAACGAACACACTTCAGCCTCATGACTTGATCATATACCGCTCTGACAAAGCCGACTTATCCGTACAAAACGGCTGCTCATATCTCACAGTCGTATTTGAAGTAAATCACAGGCGTTCTCTGCATATCCTTAATCATACATTTCACTGTACAAGCGAAATGCAGCAGATCCTTTGGAAACTTTTGATCGAAAGCGAAGAACATTCCTACTATACTCATACTTTAATGGTCTGCTATCTTCAGGAAGTTCTCCTGCTGATCATGCAGTTCTATGAGACAATGAACCATAAAACACTCTTGACTGACAGCAAATCGGCTCAAAACGACCTTCTGTCTGAGATTCTTGCTTACATGAACAAGCGTCTTACCGAACCACTCACGATAGAAGACATCTGTCATGAATTTTTTATCTCACGTTCTTCTCTGCAAGCGCTGTTCAAGACTCACCTGAACACCTCGCCAAAGAACTATCTGCTCAATATTAAACTTCAAAAAAGTAAAGAGCTGATCCGCGAGAATCAATACACAATCAGCGAGATCGCATACAGACTCGGTTTCAGCTCTATCCACTACTTTTCGAGGTTGTTTAAAAAATATTTTAACACAACGCCAAGCGACTATGCCAGAAAAGCAGCCGAAAACCAAAACCGCCAAAACAAACCCTGATCACATCTGAATGATATTTTAGTCTGTGATTACGTTTTGAATGCTGTATCGGGAAATTTGGATCACAGTGCTTTTGTTGATCTCCACATCGATCACATCGTTTTTGATCTTAACGATCTTTCCGTAAATACCGCCCGCGAACATGATGCGCGCTCCAACTTTGATTGCACCTTGCAGATCGCGCATCGCTTCGCGGTTTTTCTTCATGTTTCTTGAAGACATTGCGATCAGAACGATTGCACAGATGCCGACAAGTACCGCAACTGTAACACAAGTCCATATGATAACTTCACTGTTAATAGCCATAATTATATTTTATCCTCCTTATCGGAACATGGTCTGCCTTTCGGCAAACCATGTTCTTTTTGTAACGGTGACAAACCAAAGTCCGGACTTTTCCAAAACCTTGGCGACCGCTTACAATCCCGAAATATACCTTTTGGCATTTCCGGTAATTCTTCCGGTCAGTCTTATTTTCTTGTATACGGATAAAGTGTAACACCTTTTACAACTCGGTTTACTTCACCTGTCGGACACGGATTATCCGGTGTGATATCAAGTGAAAGTGATTTAAGAACTGCCAGTGTCTGTGCAAACAAGATATAATCCAATCCAAGAAGAATGTTTTCATTCTCTTCTTTCATGTCATATACAACTGTGTAGTCTGCAAGCGCTGAAACAGCTTCATCTGCACTGCTCATGACAACTACGATCTTGTTTCCTTTTCTCTGTCCGCTCATTTCTTTGAGAAGGTCCACTTCATACTGTCTTGTATAAGCTTCATCGCTCAAATATACAACTGTTAATGTTGTATCGTCAACGATTGATTTCGGTCCGTGACGGAATCCCATCGGTGTGTCATACATTGTAACAACACGTCCGGCTGTCAGTTCAAGCATTTTAAGGGCAGATTCCTGAGATGTTCCTTTTAATGTGTTGCTTCCAAGATATACGATACGTTCAAAATTGTATTCATCAACGATCTGCTGAGCGACACTGTAATGATTGTCAAGGAAGTTCTGTCCTGCGGCTGCGATCTTGCGAACTTTTTCAACTGTCTCTTCCAGCTCGTTCAGGTGGAAGCAAAGATATGTTGCAAGATACATGTTAGAATAGCTTGATGTCATTGCAAAGCTCTGATCATGTGTCTCATCTGTCAGATTGATTGCGTAGCAGTTATGTGTCTCTGCCGCACGTTTGGAAAGAGCTCCGTTTTTATTACATGTTACAAAAAGGTGATAAACATTATCACATACGCTTTCTGCCGCATCTACCGCTCCGACAGACTCCGGTGAATTTCCCGAACGTCCGAAACTGATCAGAAGCGTCGGTTTCGTGCGAGACAAATATGCTTCCGGCGTAGCAACAATATCTGTTGTACCGTAAGATTTTGCTTTGTGATTCAGCAGACCGGAAAGATGTGCAAATAATGCATTTCCTACAAATTCACTTGTTCCTGCTCCTGTAAGGATCACATCGAAATCATCACATTTGATAACCTGATCGATAAATTTCTGAAGTTCTTCTTTGTTCTCCTCGATCTGACGGCATGTCTTCTCCCATGTCGCCGGCTGCTGATAGATCTCCGTTAATGTAAATGTTGAAGATGTTTCTTTCATTTTGTCTTCTGTAATACCAAAAATTGTACTCATGATTTATCTCCTTTCGTGCTGCTTTTTGCAGCGTGTTTTATAGTATGCAGTTAATATTCAGACTTACGGCTGTATCTTCTTTTCCGCGAATATCAGCCATTATAAAAAGTCGATTTAAATTCCGTCTTCAGACTCTTCCTGTACTACCTGCTTGAATTCATATTTTGTTACCTGCTCTTTTCCTGTCTCAAGTACAGACTCTACAAGTCCGTCCAGATCGTCCATGAATTTACGCGACATTACGATCTCTACGAGCATCGGCAGGTTTGTACCCGCAACAATGCGTACATTTTCTTTTCCGTGTCCGAGTGAAGCAGCAACGTTAAACGGCGATCCACCCATCAGATCTGTAAAGATAATAATTCCTTCACAATCTTTCAACTCATCCATTGCTTTCGCAATCTCTTCTGTCAGTTCTTCTGTTCCATATGTCGGAAGAAAATCTACATAACGGTATGCTTCCTGCTCTCCTGCGATCAAATTCACAGAGCTTGTCATACCCGAACCAAAATTTGCATGTCCTGTAACGATTAATCCTATCATAATATCTCTCCTGTTCTATATTACTGTCTGCATTTTCTGCAGTATTTTGCTTTAACTATCTTGCTCCTGAGCCTCAGCCTCTCTAAGATAACGATCGACAACGGGCATATAAACAGCTTTGGGATGTAAACAAGCTTTTGCACTCTGCATGTAAATCAGTGCGTTTTTGTCATCCCCCAGAGCAGAATATTGCTTTGAAATCATAACCAAGATCACTCCGAGTGCAAATCCATAATACCGCTTTGAATTGATATCCTCGTCCATCTCCTCGATCAGATCTGTTCTGCCGTCAAGCATGACCGCATATGCATTCTCGTTGTAATGAATAAATGCCTCGTCCCCTGTTTTCTTAATTTCCTTTAAGATCCAGTCCGCATATTTCCTGTTACCTTTGATCAGGAATGTATGAAAATACGTTTCCAAAAAGCTTTGCTTATCATCAGGACGCGGATATGTCGTATCCAGCATATGTATGAGCATTTTCTCGAATTTTTCTTCGTCTTTCGTCACATATAACACTCTTAATTTATAGAGGTCACAGACATACTCTCCAAGAAGTTTTTTCGTGATCCACATATCTGCCGTTTTTTCCACAAGGACACTGTCCTTGTTTTTGAGTCCGATATTCATATTATGCAGTTGAAAATTTTTGATGCCCTGAAAAATAATATATCCGACAGCGGCAATCAATATAATAAAAATTGTTATTGTGTTCAAACAGCCACCTAATTTCTCTGTAAAATAATGTAAGGGGGGGGATTAAAATCCCTCCCCTTACTTATACCCGATATAGATTTATATCGGCATTTTCATAATGAATCGACTTATTCAGCCGGCTCTTCCGGAAGCTGATACCACTCAACAAGCGGTGTATATCCTCCCGGAATTGTGTTTCCGTCAGCGTCCATAGCTTTAGAATCACCTGTCCAGATACCGAATGCACAACCAAGGATACCTACTACAAGGATAAGGATGATACATTTAACCGGTGTCCAGCCTTTTTTGATCAGAACATAAATTCCAAGTGTGATCAACAACGGAATCAGTTTCGGAAGTACTCCGTCAAGAAGTCCCTGAATGTTGATTGCCGGATCGCCAACAACGATACGCAGTGATGTTCCACCATAGTTAGCAATAAGTCCACCTACAACGAAGATACCAAGGATACTTGCTGCACGAGTAAACTCTTTTGCGCTTGATGTCAACAGTGTAACTGCTTTTGTACCAAGTCCGTAAGACCAGTACATAAGACCAAAACGAACTGCAAACTGAACAGCGTTGAAGATGATAAGGAAGAGAACCGCACCGATAATCTGTCCTTCCATCGCCATGTTTGCTGTCAAACCTGCTGTGATCGGAACAAGTGTCAGCCAGAAAAGAGCGTCACCGATACCACCGAGCGGTCCTGCTGCGGAAATACGTACGGAACGGATTGTAGCTGTATCAGCCTTGTTCTGCTCAAGTGAAAGAACAATACCCATTACAAATGTTACGAGGAACGGGTGAGTGTTCAAAAAGTCAAGGTTGTGTGCCATGGAAGCTTTAAGGTCTTCTTTGTTTGTATGTATTTTCTGAAGACCCGGAAGCATTCCCCAAAGCCATCCACAAGCCTGCATTCTTTCATAGTTGAAGGATGCCTGTAAGAAACAGGACAGCCAAACCATTTTGTTCAAAGTTTTTTTATCCAGCTGTGGTGCCGGAGTCAAATCCTGATATTTCTCTGGAATATTATATGCCATCCTGGTCACCTCCTACAAAGCCTGCTCCTGCGCCGGCATTCTGTTTGATCTTTGTCTGTGTTGTGAAGTCATAGATTGCAATAGCTGCACCTACGAATGCACAAAGGAGAAGTGTTGCTCCTGCTGTTGATGCGTTTGCTGCACAAATAAGTGCCATTGCGAAACCTGCAAGAAGGAATCCCCACATTTCTCCGGACATCATAACTTTCATCAGGATAGCAAATCCAACGAACTTCATAGCGCCGCCTGCTGCATCCAAACCTGCCATTACCCATGAGAACTGGTAAGAGAAGTCTTTCAGTGTTTCACCAAGAGCTGTTCCGCCGTAAAGTCCTGCTACTGCAAGAACTCCGAACAGACATCCAAGTACTGCCATCTCAAGGAAGTTGATGTTGCGGATACCTTTAACATTAGCTTCCTCAGCGTACTTGTCAGCTTTAGCCATCATACCGGACATAAATGTAAATGTCAGTGTAACTGCATACTGTCCGAATACTGCGAACGGAATTGCAAGACCCATTGCTGCGCCTACACCGTCTGCTGTAGCTTCCATGTCAAGTGAAACTGCGAAAATAGTTGCCATAATACCACCAAGAATTGCGTTTGGCGGCTGTGCTCCACCGATCGGCATACTTCCGATCTGAATAAGCTGGTAAGCACCACCTACTACGATACCAAGCTCAAAGTTACCAAGGATTGCTCCGATAATCGGGCAAGTAACGATCGGCTGGTACAGGGACTCTAAGAAGCTGAACTGGTCAATACCCATGATAAAGGCTACTACGAAGACCAGAAGAGCTTGGATGATTGAAATATCTCCCATGTTTACTCCTTTCCAATTAACCGATAAAACTTAATTATCATTTGAATAATTTTTCTGTACTTTCTGCCGGTGTATCAGGAACTCGTTTGATTTCCAGTTCCACACCGAGATCCTGCAACTTTCTAAATGTTGCAACATCGTCGTCATCAACTGCAACCGAAGTTGCCACCTGACGTTTACCCTCAGCCATGTGCATATTACCGATATTTAATTTTTTGATCGGTACGCCGCCCTCTACGAGCTTAAGCACATCCTGCGGAGATTCGCAGATAATTGCAATATGCTGATTTGCAGAAGCTTTGTGGATGATATTGATTGTCTTCTCGATCGTGAAGAAACGTGTCTGCGCATAAGCCGGAGCAGCCATGTTCATCAAACCTTGACGGAATTCATCCGCGGCAACCGCATCATTCGCAACAAGCAACAAATTCGCGCCTACAACGCCGCACCACTGTGTTGCCACCTGACCATGAATCAGACGATTGTCAATTCTTGTCAATCGAATATCTGGCATTTTTCGTGTCCTCCTTCCTTATTAAGATTAGCATTCATCGGACAGGTCAAAGCCCCTTTCCTCATGCCGTTTCAACAAGCTCTCTTTAAGAAAATAAAAACACTTAAAGAGTAAATCTGCTTACGAAGTTTATTATACCAAATTCCCGCCTGATTAGTTTGCACTTTTTATTTATCCATTTGCATTTTTGCATTAGATAATTTTAATGAAAAAGTTATGCTTTTTTTATTTTTTTATCACAAAAGTTACAATCAGCCTCTTTTGTTTTACATTTTTTTCACATTTAATATAGAAGAAACGCAAATTCCGCCTCTGAATCTCCCTATTTTTACATTTTTATAATACTACTTGTGATCTTTTGTATATTTGCCACTCCATTTTTGCATTTTTATGCATTTATTGTATATTTTATGCATTTTTATTTAATTTTTCATTTTTCTATTGCATATTTATAAAATCAGGTGTATAGTATGGATAGTTAAAGCAAAAACAAACTTTTAAATAAGAAAAATATATTTCAGGAGGCAATTAAAATGAGCAAAGAAAAAGTTATACTTGCATATTCAGGAGGTCTTGATACAACAGCGATCATTCCATGGCTGAAAGAAAATTTTGACTATGATGTAGTTTGCTGCTGCATCGACTGCGGACAAGGCGAAGAACTGGACGGACTGGAAGAAAGAGCTAAACTTTCAGGCGCTTCCAAATTATATATCGAAAATATCATCGATGAATTTTGCGACGATTATGTAATGCCGTGCGTGAAAGCCGGCGCCGTTTATGAGAATAAATATCTTCTCGGTACGTCGATGGCACGTCCGGTCATTGCAAAAAGACTTGTTGAAATAGCACGTAAAGAGGGCGCGACAGCTATTTGTCACGGTGCAACGGGAAAAGGAAACGACCAGATCCGCTTTGAGCTCGGAATCAAAGCGCTTGCACCGGATCTGAAGATCATCGCTCCGTGGAGAATGACTGACGTTTGGACAATGCAGTCTCGTGAAGAAGAGATTGAATACTGTAAACAGCACGGAATCGATCTTCCGTTTGACGCAAAACACAGCTATAGCCGCGACCGCAACTTATGGCACATCAGCCACGAAGGACTGGAATTGGAAGATCCTGCAAACGAACCGAATTACGATGATCTGCTCGTTCTCGGCGTAACTCCGGAAAAAGCTCCTGACGAAGGCGAGTACGTGACAATGACATTTGAAGCCGGCGTTCCGAAAACTCTGAACGGAAAGGAAATGAAAGTTTCCGAAATCATTACCGAACTGAATGCGCTTGGCGGAAAACACGGTGTCGGCATCGTTGATATTGTCGAGAACCGCGTTGTCGGAATGAAATCACGCGGCGTATACGAGACACCGGGCGGAACGATCCTTATGGCTGCTCACGAACAGCTCGAAGAACTTGTTCTCGATCGTGCTACATACGAAGTCAAAAAAGATCTCGGCAATAAATTTGCACAGATCGTATACGAAGGAAAATGGTTTACACCGCTTCGTGAAGCAATTCAGGCATTTATCGATGTTACACAGCAATATGTGACAGGTGAAGTAAAATTCAAATTATATAAAGGAAACATCATCAAAGCAGGCGAAACATCTCCGTACTCTCTGTACAGCGAATCCCTCGCAAGCTTTACAACAGGCGAATTGTACGATCACCACGATGCAGAAGGATTTATCAACCTGTTCGGTCTTCCGTTAAAAGTCCGTGCAATGAAAATGCAGGAACTCGAGAAATAAAATTTATCCATACGGCAATTTGTTTATGTCATAAAATCGGACAGCGTCTTGCTTTGATCTTTTCAAAGCAAAACGCTGTCTTTCTATTCATTCTCTCTACATCCGCGAGAATGCCCATAAGTTCTGAATCTGCGGTTCCAATCTTTCATAATCCCATAGCTGCCCGCTTCTGATCCTGCTGTTCGGATCATTCACTTTTATTTTTCCGTTTTCTACCTTCGTAAGCACAATAAAGTGTCCTGTCGTCGTAAAGTCTCCCGGCCGCATACTACATATGATCGGACAGCCGCTTTCCAATGCCGAAAATACTTCCGACCGGCTTAGACCAAGTTCTTCGCCCCATATTCCGAACGACTGAACACCTTCCGACATAAGCGTCCAGCTTGTTCCCGACTCTCCCGCATAATACCCTTGTTCCTCTGCAAACTTTGCTACCTTATACGGTGTGACGGACGGATCACAAAGCAGTCCGGAAACAACCATAGCGACCGCCGTCGGTCCACATCCGTTGACCGCGATCATATTATCTCCATAAACAGAATATCCCCATCTTTCATCCCACTGTAACAGGAGCGGAATCTCTCCTGCAGCCACTTCCCCGATCGTATCTGCCGGAGAAGCGTTTTTCATCTTAGAATAATTTTTTACAAATTCCCAAGTTTCGGGATTTTTATCAAGGAGATCTTTGAGAGTATCCGCATTCTCATCGGTCTTGTCAATAGACTGATAAGCCTCTTTTGCTTTATACATTTCTTTTCCTTCTTTCAGAAATCCATTGACTGCCTGACCCAAGCCGTCTGCTCTGTAATTTTCATCCAAAAATCGTTCTTTCAGAAAAAGTACCGCCGCCATGACCGCAGCTGCGCAAAATACTGCTGCCACTGCTTTTCTCAGGAATCTTGCTTTTTTCCTCTTCCGAAGTTTTTTTATGAATCTTCTGTCTGCGCCGTACTTTTCGTTCTTTCTGTCAAAGCTTTCTTTCCGCATTTTATCGCTCTCTTACTGTTTTTTTCTTCACAGCGTAAAGTATATCCGCAAACAGCTTTCTTTTCTTTAAACAAAATCCTAAGTTTTCTTTAATTTTACTTTTTCCGCAACACGTCATTCATAACCCGCAAAATGTTTCCGGATGCAAATTTTTCAATCTGTCTCCCCGTCAATCCCGCGCGTTCCAGCCTTTCCCACAATTTCCACATATCTTCCACATCCTGAATCTCTCTCGGAAGCGCTTCTTTTGAAAACCCGTCGAAATCCGTCCCAAGCGCAACCGCATCTTCTCCGGCTTTATCGATCATGTACAAAATATGTTTTACAATATCAGAAATTTCCGTTCTTCCTTCTTTTCTTAAAAATGCAGAATAAAAATTCACTCCTGCCACTCCTCCTTTGTTTCCAAGAAGGCGGAGCATTTCATCTGTCAGATTCCGCGGATGCAGGCAAAGAGATCTTGCGTTTGAATGAGATGCCACGATCGGAACTTCACTGTACTTGACGCAGTCATAAAAACCTCCGTCCGACAAATGTGACACATCCACAATCATGCCAAGCTCATTCATTCTCCTGACAGTTTCTATTCCAAATGGTTTCAGTCCTTTTCTCATCACTTTTCTATTAGCACTGTTTGGACTGCCGATACAATTTTCATAATTCCATGTCAACGTCATCAGACGGACGCCTTCTTCATATAATTCATCGATCCGCTCTGTTTTTCCTCCAAGGACACCTCCTTCTTCTACCGTCAGCACAGGTTTCAAAAAACATGTATTTTGTTGTTTTATTTTCCGATCCGCCTGATTACATCTGTCTATTTCTTCCTTGGCATATGAGATCATCCGGCGAACCGCCTTATATGCTCTGTCTTCACTTTCCTTATCTTCACCTGTTCCATCTGCATTTTGTATATAGATACCCGGATTCTTTGTTTTCTTTTCATCTGCATACCGCAGATCTGTTCTGTAATCTTTTAAATTCACAAAACACGCAAAAAACTGCATCTGCGCTCCCGCTCTTTCAAGCCGTTCCATATCTACGCACAATGTATTTTTCATCAGCGTTCCTTTTCTGTTTTTATAAATCTCGCTCACCGTATCGCAGTGCATATCGATCCATTTCATAGCTTTTCCTCTTTTCAAATTTTTATTTTCTTCTCTTATGTATAAGCAGTTCTCTTTTTACATATTCTGACTATAGCACAAGCGCAGTACAATCGGCGGCCTTCTGCAAAATAATACATCCAAAGGAGACTATATGCATCCTAAAATCGGCATCATCATATGCGGATTCAATGAGAATCGGCAGTTTGTACCAAATGTTTATATTCAATCCGTCCGTTACGCCAAAGGAATCCCTCTTCTCATCCCTCTTGTCAGAAGTGACAGGATAATCGATGACTATGTAAGTTTATGCGACGGATTTCTCTTTTGCGGAGGCGAAGATATCACCCCTCTTTTATTCGGAGAAGAACCGCAAAACGGAAACGGAAAAACAGACATTACGGTAGACCTTTTTCAAATCCGTCTCATGAAGCGCGTTCTGGCTTCCCGAAAACCTGTCCTTGCAATCTGCAGAGGAATGCAGATTTTAAATGTTTCCTGCGGCGGAACAATCTGGCAGGATCTTTCCCTTATCCCGCAGCCGACGCTCAACCACACACAGCAGTCCGCATCCAGAGGAGATGTCAGCCACCGCATCAAAATCGAACGTTATTCAAAGCTCAAACAATTTGTAGGCTCGTGCATTTATGTGAACAGTTTCCACCATCAATCTGTCAAAACACCCGGAAAAAACGTCTGTATCAGCGCCCGTTCCCCTGACGGCGTCATTGAGGCAATCGAACTTTCCGGACATCCTTTTGCCCTCGGAGTTCAATGGCATCCCGAGTGCATGTACCGCACCTCGCTTGAAATGCGCTCTCTTTTTCATGAATTTATTGCACATTCACTTATAAACAGCAAAGATTGCGGACATACTATTTCCTGAAATATTATTTATAGAGGAGGTTATATCCATGACAGAAATATCAATCCTTGATCTTCAAAACCTTCGTCATCTTATCGGCGGATATTCCACTACCCACTGTAAAATGACAGATTATGCTTCAAAAGCCGAAGATCCGGAAATCAAAAAGCTTTTTCAGGAAGCGGCTGATTCCGCTATGAAAAATAAACAGGAACTGATGAAATTCCTGTAATCTTCCACAATTTTCATGAGACAAACAATCAAAATCATTACAGAACGAGGTGAACACAATGGATGAAAAGACAATGGTTTCAGATGCTCTTGTAGGAATTAACGGTGAACTGAAAATGTTCGGAGATATGATCCCACAGACAGAAAACAAAGAATTAAAACAATGCTTAAAACAGATCCGCAATCAGTGTGAGATGGCACAGGAAAAAATGTACACTGCCGCACGGGAAAAAAGTTATTATGTTCCTGCCGAAAAAGCATCTATGCAGGAAATTGAACATGTCAAATCTATTTTAAACGTAAAATAAGCCAGATCAGGGTTCAGGCGATAAAAAACTTCCGCCTGAACCCTGATCCAACTATAGAACCGACTTTTCATAAGATATATTTTTCAATCGCCTCCGCAGCTCCGTCACGGCGATTCGACGACGTTACATAATCTGCTCGTTGTTTCAACATTTCCTCTGCATTTCCCATGGCAATTTTTAAACCGGATTCTTCAAACATGAATGAATCATTTTCCCCGTCTCCGATGCAGGCAATCTCCTCTTTTTCTATGCCAAGATGAGCAGAAAGCGCTTTCAGGCCATTCCCCTTGGACGCATCTTTTGAAAATATTTCGGCATAAATCCCGGTATACGCAGCTTTCACCTGAGGATACACCGAAAGGATCTCTTTTAATTTTTCCTTTTCTTTTGACGTAGGAAAATAAAACTGAAGTTCTTCTACATCACAATCACTTTTTGAAAGAATCTCTTCCATGTTTCTCACGCAGCAAACCGCCGCTGCGTCTTTCCCGTAAACAATGCGGCCTGCCGAAGCAAAAAGCTTTCCCTGAGCAAAATAGCGGTGTCTTACATGAGCCGCAATGCCGAATTTTTCTTTTCGGCAGTCGGAAAGGATCGAAAGCGCATCTTCTTTTTTTATCAGCGCCCGGAACAATGTCTTCTTTTCTTTTACATCTGTCACCATAGCTCCGTTTGAAGTGATCACATAACGAAACAGGTCTTTGTTTTTTTCGTCATCTTCGGTTTTGCTCTCCCTTAGCACACCTGCCGCCAGCCTGTGCGGAATACACCCTAAATTCCGTCCCGTACACGGAACAACCATAATCCCGGCTTTCGCGGCTTTTCGCAGTACATCCAGCGTTCTGTCCGTCATACGGCTTCTCTGATCTAAACATGTTCCGTCCATATCGATTGCAAGTAATTTTATCATAATCTCTTACTTCCTTTTTGCGATACCACGCGCAACGTAAACTCCGCTGGCAGAAGCATGGGACAAAGAGTGAGTCACTCCGCTTCCATCCCCGATCACATATAATCCTTTGTGATTTGTCTCAAGATGCTCATCTAACTTCACTTCCATATTGTAAAACTTCACTTCCACACCATAGAGAAGCGTATCGTCATTCGCCGTACCAGGCGCAATCTTATCAAGAGCATAGATCATCTCAATGATTCCGTCTAAAATACGTTTCGGAAGAACAAGACTTAAATCTCCCGGCTCCGCTGACAGTGTCGGGCGCACGAATCCTTCTTCAATACGTTTTGCCGTACTTCGCCTTCCTCTTGTCAGATCTCCGAAGCGCTGCACGATCACGCCTCCGCCGAGCATATTGGATAAGCGTGCTATGCTTTCTCCATATCCATTGCTGTCTTTAAACGGTTCTGAAAAATGTTTCGCCACAAGAAGAGCAAAGTTTGTATTTTCCGTCTGTTTCTTCGGATCTTCATAACTATGACCGTTTACTGTCACAATTCCGTTTGTATTCTCATTTACAACAATACCGTAAGGATTCATGCAAAATGTTCTTACCTTATCTTCAAACTTTTCCGTACGATACACAATTTTACTTTCATACAGTTCATCTGTCAGATGGGAGAAGATCACTGCCGGAAGTTCCACTCTTACACCGAGATCCACCCTGTTTGAGTTTGTCTCGATGTCAAGGCTTTCGCACACTTTCTCCATCCACTTACTTCCGCTTCTTCCTACGGAAATAATACACTCCTCACACTCGTCTGTACTGTCCCCGCTTATCACACGATAGCCGCCGTCAACCGCCTCCAGTTCATCCACACGATAATTAAACCGGAATTCTACTTTTTCTTTCAGCTCTTTATATAGATTTTCCAATACAATATAATTGATATCTGTTCCCAAATGCCGCACAGAAGCATCTAATAACTTCAGTTCATTTTGAATACAAAGTTTTTTAATATCCGTTCCCGCAGTAGAATACATCTTTGTTCCCTCTCCGCCGTAGGCAAGATTGATCTCATCGACGTATTTCATAAGGTCGATCGCAGTATCTTTACCGATATATTCATACAGCGTACCGCCGAAATCATTTGTAATGTTATATTTTCCGTCCGAAAATGCCCCTGCGCCTCCAAAACCGCTCATGATCGCACAAGTTTTACAATTAATACAGCTTTTTATCTTCTTTCCGTCTATCGGGCATTTTCTTTTCTCAAGAGAATTCCCTGCTTCAAATACAGCAACTTTTAGTTCCGGCGCTTTTTTTGCAAGTTCATATGCCGCAAAGATTCCTCCCGGTCCGGCGCCGATAATAATCACATCATATCTGCTCATTTTCTTTTCCCTTTCTTTTTGTTGTTTTTCTCATTGTTTTTATTTTTCTCTTTTTTAGTTTCTTTATTAAAATTCAGAGGTCAAAATATGCAAAAACATTTTTCAATATCACCTGACGTATACGCGACAGCGCAAAAAGAAAGACCGTTCTCCGGGAATCAATTTCCGAGAACCGCCTTTCCTCGTTTTTATGTCTCTGCCGTTTATGATTACTCTACTTCGGAAAACTCATCTTTTCCTACTCCGCAAAGCGGACAGAGGAAATCTTCCGGAACGTCTTCCCATTTTGTTCCTGCTTCAACTCCGTTATCCGGATCGCCGATTTCTTCATCATAAATGTATCCACATACGTCACACACATATTTTTTCATGATAATACCTCCTGTAAATTCTCATCTTATTCTTTCATTATCTGCCGATAATACTTTTTCATAATAGCATAGAACTTTTCTTTTTTCAAGCGCCTCTTAAATCGTTTAAAATTCGTTTAAAATTCGTTTAAAATTTAAAATTTTTAAAGATCATCGATCAATGCTGTTGATTTCGCATAAGCCGTCGAGCGCGCTTCAAAGAAATCCGTCTTCACCATATTGGCGTTTGAATACTGAGATACCCATTTCATTGTCTCCGGCTCTCTTTCACATCCCGGGTATATCGGGTCATATCCAAGGCTTTTCCATCTCAGATTGCCAAGATAACGGATATAATCTGTTATCATCTTTTCGTTCAATCCCGGCACTTCATTTCCGATCACATAACATGCCCATTCGATTTCCTGGCGAACCGCTTCCATAAGCAGTTCTTTCATCTCTAACACCATATGATCGTCAAACAGTTCCGGATGTTCTTTGCGAAGTTCGATGATAATATTACGGAAAAGCCATAAATGTGTATTCTCATCTCTGTTAATATACCGGATCTCCTGAGCAGATCCCGGCATTTTTCCGTTCCTGGACAAATTATAGAAAAACATAAAACCGGAAAAGAAATAGATCCCTTCCAGAACAAAATTTGCCATCATCACTTTCACTAAAGTCCGCGCATCTTTTTTTACCTGAAATTCATTATAACATTCCCCTATAAATGTATTCCTTTTCAACAGATGTTCGTCTGTTTTCCACTGATATAAAATATCCATTCTTTCATCAGGCGAGCAGATCGTATCAAGCATATAAGAATACGACTGTGAATGTACACATTCCTGAAACGTCTGAATATTCAGACAGAGGTTCACTTCGTTTGCCGTAATATATTCTCCGACGCAAGGCAGATTTGCCGTCTGAATCGAATCAAGAAATACGAGAAAGGACAGAATTTTATCATAGGCTTTCCGCTCCGCCGGCGATAGATTCGGGTAATCTTTTATATCCTGCGACAAGTTGATTTCCTCCGGTATCCAGAAATTATTCATTGCCTGACGATACCATTCGGATGCCCATGTATATTTCAAATTATTATAATCATTTAAATTAGTTGTATTCCCGCCGATCATGCGGCGTTTCAGTACGTCCGTATCTCCGTCCGGATTAAAAAGCGGTTTGTGCGGAAGCGGTTTTTTTATATCAAATTGCTGCATAGTCGTCTCCTTTTTCTTTTTGCCGGCAGCAAAAAGCGACTTCTTGTTTTCTAAGAAGAACAAGACTCACACTCTTCTACTTCCAGCGATTTTGACCTTACATAGTATACTGTTTTTACGCCGCATTCCCATGCCTTTAAATACAGGTTAAGCACTTGGCGCATTGTATAATCGTTTGTTATATAAAAATTCATCGACTGAGCCTGATCCACATGTCTTTGTCTGACTCCGCATGCGCGTACAGACCAATTCTGATCAATATGATGTGCGTTTATGTAATACCAATACGTCTCCGGGCTAAGATCAGGCGCAACTCTGGGAAGCATAGATCCCTTTTTCTCTTCCAGGAAATACTTGTTCATAACCGGATCGATCCCCGCTGTCGTTCCCGCGATAATAGAAGTGGAACTTGTCGGCGCGATCGCCAAAAGATATGCGTTTCTCATTCCCTGTCTGTGTACTTTTTCCCTTAGCTCCTTCCACTCATCCGAGCAGTATCCCCGCTTTTCAAAATAAGCTCCGCTCTCCCAGTCCGATCCTTCAAAATATCGGTAAGAACCTTTTTCTTTCGCATAATCACTGCTTGCTTCAATGGCCGCATAATTAATCTGCTCAAACAATTTATCAACAAACGCCAAATGTTCTTCCGACTGCCATTTGATCTTATTTTTCGCAAGCATATGGTGATATCCGCTTACCCCAAGACCTATAGATCGATATGTATGGTTTGTGATCTTTGCGTAGGGAACAGGATAAAAATTCAGATCGATCACGTTGTCAAGCGCCCTGACAACCGTACGCACAACTTTACGGACATATGCAGGATCATTTACCGGAAGGTTACCAAGTGAAAGAGACGCCAAATTACAAACGACAAACTCTCCTGCTTTTGTTGTATTGACGACTACCGTGTCTTTGTCTTCTGTCTGTATTTTTGTTTCAACCGTAGAAATCGCGGACATATTCTGTGCAATTTCCGTACAAAGATTAGAACAATAAATCATTCCTTTGTGAGGGTTTGGATTCGCACGGTTCACTGTATCTCTGTTAAATGCAAACGGAGTTCCGGTCTCCGCCGCTGATTTGATGATCAGACGGATCAGATCTTTCAAAAGAACTGTCCTTTTCTTAATTCTTGCATCATGAACACAATCCCAATAGCGGCGTTCCCATTCTTCTCCGAAACTGTCTTCCAAACAATATCCTTTTACCGTCATGATCTCATGCGGGCACATCAGATACCAGTCCTGATCCAGGTTTTCTCCTGCCATTTTCCAGAACAGATCCGGATAACAGACTGCCGGAAATACATCGTGCGCTTTCATTCTCTCATCGCCGTTATTTGTCCGAAGCTGAAGGAATTCCGGCAAGTCTCTGTGCCATGCGTCGAGATATACCGCGACCGCTCCCGCTCTTACCCCAAGCTGATCTACCGCAACCGCAGTATCATTCACGATGCGAACCCAGCGTATCACTCCGCCTGCCGCCCCTTCAAATCCTCGTATCATACTTCCCGATGCACGTACTTTCCCGAAATACAGCCCCATTCCGCCGCCGTATTTGCTTACCATGGCAAAATTATCGATCGACCGGAAGATTCCTTTCAAACTGTCGGGAACAGTGTCAATAAAACAAGAACTAAGCTGATGAAACGGCTTTCTTGCATTTGCCAGAGTCGGAGTCGCCATTGTCACTTCTAATTTAGAGAGCATATCGTAAAACTCTCTCACCCACATAAGTCTGATCTTTCTTTTCTCATTCATCGCAAGATGAAGGGCAATCCCTAAGAACATCTCCTGCGGACTCTCCAGCGGAACATGCCGATGTGTTGAGATCACATATCTCTTTATGAGAAGATCCAATCCCGAATAGTTAAACAGCCTGTTTCTTTCTTTGCATATATAACTCTCCGCTTCTACAATCTCTTCTTTTGAGTAATTTTCCATGATATAAGAACCGTACAGTCCTTGTTCTGTCAGGTAAACAATCTTTTCATACAGATCTGAAATCCCGATCGATTTCTCTTCTTCTTTCAATTTTTCCGAAAAGCGAAAATCAAGCAGCCATCCTGCGATCATTTCCCAACGCGGCGCTTCCTGACTTGTAAGTTCCGCTGCCGCTTTGATCAGCGCGTCGAATCTTTCCCCATCGTCCATATCCGTTTTCAAAAATCCCGAAAATTTCTCAAAAAGAAGTTCCAATGAATACACTTTTTCCGGAAATTCTGTGTGTATGTCATCTAAAAGCTTTTCCAACCGTTCTTGAAACTGCAAAGTACGGCACGGAAAGCTGTCTGTTATCAAAGTCATTCCTTTTTTCTCAAATGTTTCTGTCATCAATTCCTCCTTTTTTCTTCCTGTATCTTTTCCTCATTTTCATGAAGACCTAAAACGCCTTCTACAAGAATCTCAACATCATTAAATATATAATCAAACGCTCCTGCCTGACACATATTGATCAAAACCATTCCGACCGGCACTGACAAGATCATCCAAAGTAATCCTCCCGCTTTATAGCCTACATACAAAAGCAGCAGGGTAACAAGCGGATTCAGTCCGACACTGTCGCCAACCATTTTCGGCTGAAGGAGCTGTCTTACAACCTGTGTGATCACATAGAGGACGACCAAAGATACCGTCATCTTATAATCACCCATAAAAAACTGATACACAGCCCACGGTATCATCGCTGTTCCGGTTCCGAAAAACGGAAGGAAATCAAGAAATGAGATCAAAAATGCCACAAGGACAAAATATCCGACCCCCATAAATCCAAGTCCTGCCGCTAAAATCAAAAATACGACTCCCATAATCTTAAACTGCGCTTTAAAATATCCGCCTAATGCATATTTTAAATTATCCGAAACAAGAGCCATCCTCTTTTGAACCGATACAGGCGCAACTTTTTTCAGCCATGCAAGCACATCTTCCCTCTGAACAATGAAAAAATATGCCGACATAATAGCTACGACAAACGAAACAAGATAATACGGAACTCTTTTTGCAATATTTCCTGCGGCAGATACAGTCGGTTCACTGATTCCCGATACAACTTTTCCCATATATTGATCAAGATTCGACGCAACTGTGTTCCATCCGTTTTGCACAACTTCGGGAAGCCTATCGAATACTCCCGAAAGAGTATCTCCGATCTGACTCAACCCGCTTTCCAGTTGTGCATATATCGACGGAAAATCTCTGACTAAGCTGGCGATTTCCAGAACGAGCCGGCTGATGCCAAGATAGAGTATACCGACGATTCCTCCGAGAACGAGGATAACGATCAACGCCGAACCAAGCTTTTTCACTATACGCAGCCGCTTTTCCAGCCAGTTCACAAGCGGAGATGCCACTGCGGAAATGATCCATCCGATCACAAACGGCATAAGAAACCCGATCGCTTTTATTCCGATGATCACAAATGCAGCCGTCGCTGCCAGACTAAAAAGCAGCCGTATGCCGACCTGCCAATAAGGACGTTTATTCTCCATCCTGCGCCTCCACATTAAAACATTCCGCTTCAATCAGTTCCCATATATCCTCTTTTCCCTGTTTCGACACCGAGGAAAAAGGTATCACTTTTGTTCCCGGAACAAGATCCAGACCTTGCTTAAGCATTTTTACATGTTTTTGTATCTGACTTCTCTTAATCTTGTCAAGCTTTGTCGCAATGATAATCGGATGATAACCTTGCTCTACGATCCATTGATACATCATTCTGTCGTTCGCCGACGGATCATGTCTGATATCAATCAGAAGAAATACTGCTTTTAACTGCTTGGAACTGTGCAGATAACGCTCGATCATCCGCCCCCACTGCTCTTTTTCTTTTTCCGAAACACGGGCATATCCATATCCCGGAAGATCGACAAGGTACATTTCATCATTTATATTATAAAAATTGATCGTCTGTGTTTTCCCCGGTGTCGCCGAAATACGAGCGTAAGATTTTCTGTTCATCAAAGCATTGATCAAGGAAGATTTTCCTACGTTTGATTTTCCGGCAAATGCAACTTCCGGCTTGTCATTTTCCGGCAGCGTACTCGTAATTCCGCACACTGTTTCGAGATTAATATTTTTGATTACCATAATGAACTTCCTTTCATTTTCGTTTTCTGCCCATAGCCGCCTTCAGCACTTCATCCATGCTCTCTACAAACAGAATTTCCATTCCTTTTGTAATCTCCGCCGAAAGTTCTTCTACGTCCGCCTGATTTGCTTTCGGAACGAGCACCGTTTTTATCCCGGCGCTCTTTGCAGCCAGAAGCTTTTCTTTCAAACCGCCGATAGGAAGCACGCGCCCTCTCAGCGTCACTTCTCCGGTCATAGCCAAATCTGCCCTGACTTTCTTTTCTGTAATTGCCGAGAGCATCGCCACTGCCATCGTTATTCCTGCCGACGGTCCGTCTTTAGGTACTGCGCCTTCGGGAATATGCACATGAATGTCATGTTTTTCAAAAAAATCCGGCGAAATGGCATATTTTTTACTTACCGAACGAATATAACTGATCCCCGTCCTGGCAGATTCTTTCATCACATCTCCGAGCTGCCCCGTAAGCATAAGTTCTCCTTTTCCCGGCATTACATTGACTTCGATCTGAAGCGTATCGCCTCCGACACTTGTCCATGCAAGTCCCCGGACAATTCCTACTTCCGCAGCGGTATTTGCCATCTGATAGGTATACTTCTCTTTTCCGAGAAAACGATGGATATTTCGGTCTGTCACTGCAATTTTTTTTCGTTCTGTCGTAAAGATTTCTTTTGCAGCCTTTCTGCACACATTTCCGATCTCTCGTTCAAGCTGGCGCACTCCGGCTTCTTTCGTATAATTTCTTGCTATCTTCCAGATTGAATGTTTACTGAACGTAATCTGCTTCGGAGTCAGACCATGCTTCTCTATCTGTTTCGGAATCAAATGCTCCTCGGCAATATGGAGTTTTTCATTTTCCGTGTAACTGCTGATTTCGATCACTTCCATACGATCAAGCAGCGGACGCGGAATCGTCTGCAGCGTATTTGCCGTCGTAATAAAAAGCACTTCCGACAGATCAAGCGGAACTTCCAGATAATGATCTCTGAACTTATGATTCTGTTCGTTGTCCAACACTTCCAAAAGAGCCGAAAACGTATCTCCTTTATAGTCTGTGCTCACTTTGTCAATTTCATCCAAAAGCATGACGGGATTTTTTACTCCCGCAGTCCGAAGTCCGTTAGCGATCCGCCCCGGCATTGCTCCGACATATGTTCTTCTGTGTCCTCGTATTTCCGCTTCATCTCTGACTCCACCTAAAGAAATGCGGACATATTGCCTTTTTAAAGACCGTGCAAGCGATTTTGCGATCGATGTTTTTCCCGTACCCGGCGGTCCCACAAGACAAAGTATCGGACTTTCTCCTTTTTTTGTAAGCGCACGTACTGCCAGAAATTCCAAGATTCTCTCTTTCACCTGTTCAAGCCCATAATGATCTTCTTCCAGTACCATGCCGGCATATTCCAGATCATTATGATCCTGCGTAGAGCGATCCCACGGCATCTCAAGCAGAGTTTCTATATATGTGCGGATCACACCGCTCTCCGCCGGTGAATTCAAAGAACTTTTAAATCTCCCGATTTCCTTTTTCAGCTTTTCTTTTACTTCTTCCGGCGCTTTTAACTTTTTCAGTTCTTTTTCAAATTCTTCTGCGTCAGATGCGGTCGATTCCTCTCCGAGTTCTTCCCTGATCAGTTTTAACTGCTCGCGCAAAATATATTCTCTTTGATGCTTATCGACTCTTTCTTTTACTTTCCGCTGTATCTCTTCTTTGATATCGATGATCTGCACTTCATTCACAAGTTTAAACGCCAGTTTTTCGTATCGTTTCAGCAGATCCGTCTCATTCAATATGTCTTGCTGATCTGTGTAATAAAGAGGGATATTCGCCGCAATCTCATCTACCAGTTTCCGCAGTCCTTTCATCTCGACTAACTGGGAAACAGCTTCTTTAGACATCTTTCCGTTTTTTGCCGCGTAACTGACAAACATATCTTTCAGTCCCCGCTCCATAGCTTCTGTATTTACATCTTCCGGAAGAATCTCTTCAGAATCATCAAGAAGTTCTACATTTGCCCGTAAGTACGGATCTGTATATTCAATCTCTTTTAGTCTTCCCCGCATTTCGCCGGATACAAGCACACGCACAATATGCTTCGGCAGTTTAATGATCTGTTTGATCGTTCCTACCGTGCCGATCTCGTATACGTCCTCCATCTTAGGATCTTCTGTGTCGATCGATTTTTGTGCGGTCAAGAAAATCTTTTGTTCTTCCGCCATCGCTTCTTGTATCGCAGCAACCGACCGTTCACGGCTTACATCAAAATGAACAACCATTTCAGGCATAATGGTCATCCCACGCAAAGCTACCATCGGCAGGCTTTTTATCGTATTTTCCATGTTGTAACCTCCTGCTGTATCTCATCGCGCAGATCTTTTCCTGCGCTGTCTTATATTTTTCGGACATTTTATCGTATACATAGTTGTTGCAATCACCGGAAGTGCCAAACGGCACATTCCGGGATTGTAAGCGGTCGCCAAGGTCTCGGGCAAGCCCGGACTTTGGCTCGTCGCCTATACAAAAAGCGGGTGTGATGCCCCCCATCACACCCGTTTTACACAGTTCCCTTTTATACAGTTATCGATGTTCTGTATATTTATTCGCAGCTATGCGCTCTGCGATGTCAAAAAAGATCTTCGCTCTTCTCCGTCTCGAAGATACAGCGGCTCGCCTTTTCCTTCTACCACATCTCTTGTGATCCTGCATTCTTTAATCGTCTCATCAGAAGGGACCTGATACATCGTATCCATCATGATCTTTTCCATGATCGCGCGGAGTCCGCGGGCGCCTGTCTTTCTTTTCAGCGTCGTTTCAGCCACTGCGACAAGAGCGTCCCGATCAAATTCCAGTTTTACTCCGTCCAGCTCGAGAAGCTTCTGATACTGTTTTACGATCGCACTCTTCGGCTCTGTCAAAATGCGGATCAACGCATCCTTATCAAGCAGGTCAAGCGTAACCGTCACCGGAAGTCTTCCGACCAGCTCCGGAATCAGTCCGAACTTCACAAGATCCTGCGGAAGCACTTCCTGTAAAAGTACATCCATATCATACTCATGCTTTTCCGCGATTTCTGCATTGAAACCGATCGACTTCCTGTCAAGACGAGTCTCGATAATCTTGTCGATTCCTTCAAATGCGCCTCCGCATATAAAAAGAATGTTCGTTGTGTCAATCTGGATCAGCTCCTGATGAGGATGTTTCCTTCCGCCCTGCGGAGGAACTGATGCAACCGTTCCTTCTATGATCTTCAATAAAGCCTGCTGTACACCTTCTCCTGAAACATCTCGGGTGATTGATGGATTTTCTGACTTTCTTGTGATCTTATCAATCTCATCAATATAAATAATGCCGTGCTCTGCTCTCTCAATATCCCCATCTGCCGCCTGAATAATCTTCAAAAGGATATTTTCCACATCTTCGCCCACATATCCTGCCTCTGTAAGCGCCGTCGCATCCGCAATCGCAAAAGGCACGTTCAGCACTTTCGCAAGTGTCTGGGCCAGAAGCGTTTTCCCGCAGCCTGTCGGACCAAGCATTAAAATATTGCTTTTTTGCAGCTCTACCCCGAGATCCTGTTCTGCCATAATTCTTTTGTAATGGTTATAAACTGCCACTGAAAGTACTTTTTTTGCCTCATCCTGTCCGATCACATAATCATCAAGAAAAGCTTTCATCTCTTCCGGTGTCAAAAGATTAATATCATCAAACAATTCTCTTTCGTTATAATCTAATTCCTCTTCTATGATCTCAGAACAGATTCCGATACACTCGTCGCAAATATATGTGCCGTTCGGACCTGCGATCAGCTTTCTTACCTGCGCCTGCGTTTTATTACAAAAGGAACATCTGACGATATCGTCTGTCGGTTTTCCTGCCATATTCTTTCACCTCAAAGCCAAATTAATGTTTTGCGATCACCTCGTCGATCAAACCGTACGCCTTTGCCTCATCGGCAGACATAAAATTGTCACGCTCTGTATCTGCCTTGATCGTCTCAAGTGATTGTCCTGTATTTGCAGCCAATATTTCATTCAATTTCTGTTTCGTACGCAGAATGTGTTCTGCCGCGATCTGGATCTCTGTCGCCTGTCCCTGCGCTCCGCCTGACGGCTGATGGATCATAATCTCTGCATTCGGGAGGGCAAAACGCTTGCCTTTCTTTCCGCCTGCAAGAAGGAACGCTCCCATACTTGCCGCCATTCCGATACATACTGTAGATACGTCACATTTGATATACTGCATTGTATCATAAATTGCCATTCCTGCCGTCACAGACCCTCCCGGGCTGTTGATATAAAGCTGGATGTCTTTGTCCGGATCATCCGCCTCAAGGAATAAAAGCTGCGCCACGATCACACTTGCGGACACATCGTTTACTTCCTCTCCGAGAAAGATGATTCTCTCTTTCAAAAGTCTTGAGTAAATATCATACGAGCGCTCTCCGCGGCTCGTCTGCTCAATGACATAAGGTACTAAACTCATGGTCAATACTCCTTTCAATCTGTCAGCCTTCTTTGGCACTTATAATATTGTTTGTATAAACGCCGTTTTCAACGGCCGTTCTACAGGCCAAACTGCTGCATATACATATTTTTTTGAAAAAGGTGCGCCATACAGCACACCTTTGTATCTTGCTTAACCTTCTACTGCGGCATCTGCGATCAGGGTAACTGCTTCTTGGATCGCAATGTCTTCTTTCATCTGTTTCTTTTCGTTTTCGCCCATGTATTCTTTAAGCTTATCAACTTCCATCTTATAGGAATCCGCCATCTTCTGAAGTTCCTCATCAAGACGCTCCTCGGAAACTTCGATATTCTCCGCTGCAACGATCGCCTCAAGAGTCAGTCTTGTGCGGATGCGTTTCTCTGCCTCCGGCTTAAACTCTTCCATCATCTTTTCTTCCGAAAGACCTGTAAACTGGAAGTACTGTTCCATCGTCATACCCTGCTGCATGATACGGCGAGCGAAATCGTCTACCATCTGTCTTGACTGGAAACTGATCATAGCTTCCGGAATATCCATCTCTGCATTGGCAACTGCCTGCTCTACAGACTGGTCTTCTCTCTTTTGCTTTCCTTCGTTTTCTTTACGCTCTTTGATCTTCGCTTTTACTTCTGCCTTATATGCGTCAACAGTCTCGCTCTTCTCAGATACGTCGGATACAAACTCATCATCGAGCTCCGGAAGTTCTTTTGCCTTGATCGAATGCACTGTACATTTGAATACGGCAGCTTTTCCGGCAAGTTCTTTCGCCTGATACTCTTCAGGGAATGTCACATTGATCTCTTTTTCTTCGTCAATGTTTGCTCCGATCAACTGATCTTCAAATTCCGGAATAAACGCTCCGGATCCGATCGTCAACGGATAATCGGAAGCTTTTCCGCCTTCAAAAGCAACTCCGTCTACAAAACCTTCAAAGTCAAGCGTGATCTGATCTTTATCCTGAACCGCTCTGTCAGTTACATCGATCGTTCTTGCATTGCGCTCACGCTCTTTGTCGATCTCCTCATCTACTTCTTTCTGTGTAACTCTTGTAGAAACTTTATCAACTTTCAGACCTTTATATTCACCGAGTTTTACTTCCGGTTTTACAGCCACCTCTGCCGTAAAGATAAATTCTTTACCTTTCTCAAGCTGTGTGATCTCGATCTTCGGCTGTGACACAAGCTCAAGCTCACACTCGTCATATGCCTTCGCATACGCTTCTGAGATCATGCGGTTTGCCGCCTCATCATAGAACACTTCCGGTCCGTACATCTTTTCGATCATCTGACGCGGAACTCTTCCTTTACGGAATCCCGGAAGACTGATCTTGCCGCGCTCTTTCAGATAAGCTGCCTGAAGCGCTTTTTCCACTTCCTCTGCCGGTACTTCGATCGTTAATTTTGCCATATTATGTTCTAATCTTTCTACCTGTAAACTCATTTTTTTCCTCCTTGAATGTGCTGACTTCAAAACTGCCTCTTCGTCATATCGCACTTATAAAAAAATATACACTCGCAGTCATTGTCATAGTATAGCATACACATCCGCATATTTCCAGTATTTTTTCGTCCAAGTTCAGACATACATGAAACACACGGGAAAAATATTTTTGCAGACTGTCTATGCATATACGATAGATTCCGCGATCTCATTCGCTTTTTCTGTTCCGCAGAGCAGTTCTGTCAATTTCAAAGCAAATGGGATCGCCGCTCCCATCCCTCTTCCTGTCGTAACATGTCCGTCTGTAACCGCCGCCTCGTGCACGATTTGTGCACAGTCAAGTCCTTCTTCAAAAGACGGATACGCACATGCTTTTCTTCCTTTCAAAATACCAAGTTCGCTCAAAATACTCGGAGCTGCGCAAATTGCCGCAAGATACTTTTTCTTCTTATCGAATTCAACGATCAGATTCCGAAGGCCTTCATGCTCTTTCAGATTCAGCGTTCCCGGCATTCCGCCCGGAAGTACGAGCATATCCCCATCCGAAAAATCCGTCTCCTCAAACAGCCGATCCGCTTCCACAATGATTTTGTGCGCCCCGTTAATCTGTTTCTGTCCGGTAATCGAGATCGTCTCCACATCGATCTTAGCCCTGCGCATAATATCAACAACCGTCAATCCTTCAATTTCTTCAAATCCATCCGCCAAAAAAATGTATACTTTCAAATTACTACCTCCGTATTTTACTTTTTCTTTCTTTTCCGCATTCGCTCTGCTATAATCATTATAGCTTAAAATCAGCGGCGAATTCAACTCAAAGCATTGCTCCTTGCATAGTTTTTACGGGTAAAACCGGCTCGTCGCCGCTGCAATAAAATTTATGCCGCAAAAATGCGGCGGAATGGAGAATATTTATGGAAATCGAACGAAAATTTCTTGTAGATCTTTCCGATCTTCCGTTTGATCCGAAAGATTATCCGGCCAGAAAGATCGAGCAGGCTTATCTATGTACTGCTCCGGTCGTCCGTATCCGAAGAGATAATGACGATTTTTTCCTTACTTACAAATCAAAAGGAATGATGGTAAGAGAAGAGTACAACCTTCCTCTCACAAAAGAAAGTTACTATCACCTCCTGTTAAAAGCCGACGGAAGGATCATTACGAAAACCCGCTATGTCATCCCTATCGAAAACGGCCTTTTTGTTGAACTGGACATTTTTGAAGGCGACCTTGCCCCTCTTGTTCTCGCTGAGATCGAATTTCCCGATGAAGCGTTTGCCAAAGCTTATCAGGCTCCTTCATGGCTCAAAGAAGACGTAACCTACTCTTCCGAATATCACAACAGCACCCTCAGCAAAAAAAATTGAAACAGGAAGCTCATCGGCTTCGGACAATGAGCAGCTCATCCTTGTCTTTTGATTTTTCAAGTTACTATCGTTATATTATTTTTATTTTCTTCATGGACATGCGTTCTCTGTCGTGATACTATATTACAGTAAATCGTTTCTGCATCTGCTCTTTTTAGTTAGATGTACGCATACGATCACCGTATTTACACGGCAGCTTACAGTTTAATCCGGAGGAATAAGTATCATGGGACTTTGCAACAACAGAATTGTAGTAAAAGTAGGAACATCCACATTGACAAACGACGCGGGAAAAAGTGATCTGCGCGCCATCGACCGCCTTGTCTGCACACTTGCCGACATCCAGAATATGGGATATGAGGTCATCCTCGTATCGTCGGGAGCGATCGCAGTCGGCCGTAATAAGCTGAATATGCACGAAAAGCCGGACAGCATGCGTATGAAACAGGCTGCCGCAGCAGTCGGACAATGCAGTCTGATGTATTTATATGATAAATTTTTCGGAGATTATGATAAAACAGTCGCTCAGATCCTTCTCAATGCAGAAGATATCGAGCAGGAAGAAAAGAAAGAAAACTTAACGAACACATTTGACGCCCTGCTTGAAATGGGAGTCATTCCGATCGTAAACGAAAACGATTCCGTAAGTTATAAGGAAATCGAATCCGAAGACAGACTTTTCGGCGACAACGATATGCTTTCTTCTGTCGTATCCGTTCTCTGCCGCGCTAAGCGACTTGTCATTTTTTCTGATATCGACGGTTTTTATGACAGCGACCCCCGCCTTCACCCGAACGCGAAACTGATCAAAGAGATCCGTCAGATCGATGAAAGCGTCTATTCTCTCGCGGGCGGCGCAGGATCAAGACGCGGAACAGGCGGTATGAGGACAAAACTTCAGGCTGCCGAACTTGCCGCTTCACAGGGCATCGATACGATCGTGACAAACGGAAAACACCCCGAAGTTTTGTACGATATCGTAAACGGAAAACAGGCGGGAACTTTATTTGTCGGAAATAAGGACTGCCTGTAATAAAGATATCTATGACATCTATACAGAGAAAGCAGTTTCCCGAATTCAGGTTTTCATATTTTCAAAACCTCTATCGGAAAACTGCTTTTTTCTTTTCCTCAGTTATCTACTTTAACTCTGCCTCTTTTATAAAGCTTTGTAATTCTTCGCTGTCTTTTAAAAATTTCATCTCTTCATCTGTTTCGATCGATTGAACGAGCGCTTTTTGTAACTGCGAACCAAACGACTTATCAACTTCTTTCGTCTGAATATGACGATACAAAGGCGAACTGTTAATATCCCATTTTTTCGTAAGTGATCTCAGCATCGGCAAAAGTATCTTTACCGCCTTCGCTCTTTTTTTCGTAGCCACATAAAGCTGAAACTGTGCGCCGTAAGAATTATATTCCCACAGATCAAATACCTGCGCCGCCTGCTTGTCGATATCCGCAATATATTCCGCGTCTTTCATCCGCTTTTCTTTCAATGCGATCTCCATTAACGTCATCAGCGCCCCGTGAATTTCGGTTGTGGCAGACAAAAGCTTTTCTTCTGTCAACTTTGCCGCTTTTTCTAACTCTCCCTGCGCAATGTACAAATTTGCCTGAAGCTGTTCTCTGTCGAGCACCCTCTTTTTTGAAATCGTATCCAATACTTTCTGGGCCTGTTCATAATCCTGTTTTTCCATCAATTTAGAAATCAGATACGCCTGCGCCTGTTCTCTGATATCAATCCGGTCACTTTGCATTACCCGTTGGAATAAAGCTTCGATTTCCTCTTCGTATTTTTCATATGAATCAATTCTGTTTCCTTGAAACAACAGCAGGCCGTTTAGCAGCATCGCCACGTTACCGATCAGCAGATCACAGGTAGGGTATTCTTTAATTTTCCCGATCGCAAGAGAATATCCCGCTTCAAAGCCGTCTTTTTTTGCCGTTTCAGACACTTCATTCAAAAACAGCGCAACTTCTTTCTCCGACAGATCATCCTGAAAAGACAGCAAGGTGTTCAGATCCGTATCAAGAAGCCTGGCAAGCGCCGGAAGCAAGACTATATCGGGACACGACGTTCCAGTTTCCCTTAGTTAAAGATATAAACCCTCATTATCAGTCTACTTTTCCAATAAATCGGTAGTATATCTCTATTTCCTGTATTCTT